>Ga0307515_10007374_pt1 | contig 21753 bp, 24 predicted proteins | sample 17_EM_MG_FD_194513 | JGI IMG/M metagenome (GOLD analysis project Ga0307515, IMG submission 194513) | Populus trichocarpa ectomycorrhiza microbial communities from riparian zone in the Pacific Northwest, United States - 17_EM | ecosystem: Host-associated > Plants > Roots > Unclassified | place...
CATCCCTCTTACTGAGCCATCACCCTACTTACAGCGATGCTGCCCTCGGTGCTTTGCCCACAAGGTTCGGCCAGTCATTGACAGCTCTCCGTGAGATATCTCCACCATTGTGTTGGTTTATCTGACCTGTTTCAGACTCAATACTCGTGTTTGCATTGACGGTAACTGCGGACAGCAACGCTGGCCTGGCAGAGGTGATAGCTGGGAGGAGCAGTTGCCATATACCTTCAGTCGATTCCTCACACCCGCAAAGCTGAAAAGAATGGAACATTCCATGAAACTTGCCCAGAATTCATATGAGAAACTCTCCAAACTGCAAAGGCAACAGCAACACAATGGTAGCCATCCTCAACCCCCAAAGGAAGTTGTTGAGGCGTGCGTGGAGTCCTTCTCCGCCACACAACAGGGTTTGAAAGCCACAGGTGAGGAGTCTGATGGAGATAAAGGGCTCATTGCCCTTGTGTGTGAGCACGACATCCCAATTTTCCTTGCCAACACCAAGACAGCTGGGGAGAAGCAATACTACGGCCTCGCTTTGATCCACAAACTGTTTGATCACCTCCCAGACAATTGGATCATTGGGGTCCTGTATGATGTTTGCGATAATATCGCCCTTTTCTCCTCTTTCTCCTCTTATTCCAATGATCTCTGCTCCCTCCGGTTGCTCCGACAACTGCCCTCCAACTCAGCTCCCTCCGCCGCTCCTTTTCCGATCCCCTCGTCCCCTTCCCCACTCCCTATGACTCGTGTCTTGTACTACGGACTCTTTCTGGTGTTCCCTGATTTATGCCCTGTACTTCCTCGCATTTGTATCATTCTCCACTTGCTGCTAGACTCGCTCCGATAGTGTAGACCCTCCGCCCCGCGTGCGCTCCACTATTTCCTCTTCGCTTCCACTCCCGTACCACCGCGTTCGCATGGCCTCCACCTCACCGCCTCTGTGTAGATTCCACTTACACATTGCCCCTGCCTCCACTTCATTCCACTTTTTTTTTTTTTTTTTTTTTGGTGGGTCAGGGAGGCGGCTCTGCCACCATTTCCCAAAGCGCACCAATCAGGGGATGTGGTCTCCCGGCCCCAAGAGAGACATCTTGTAGAAATGGCACCCCATCATCTGGCACTGCCAGTTCTCTAGAACTCTCCCTACCATCACCTGCAGGAATCTGGTTTAAGACCCTGTTACCTGTTGGAGGTACCAATAGAGCCCTGCTCACATCAATACATGAGGGTGAGATGGTCTCCTGGCACCCAGATGTACTTGATTGAGACTCTGAGGCTTCAGAGGCTGGGAGTGTGGGGGTCGCTGCCAGCCAGAGGACTGTAGAATACCCACTAAACCTGCAGGGGGCCTCCTGTCCGACATTGGCAAGGTGGCCCCTACCCACGGGCGGGTAGGGACACCGTACCGGACCACCCTCATATGGTTTTACATCCCTCCCTGGGCCCTGTTTTACACCCTTTTACAGGCTCCAACTAAGGCCTCTATCTCCACCATACAGCAGGAGTAGAACCCACTACCAGAGGGTGCAAGAAGGGTCATGGAGACGACATAATGTGAGTAAGGGAATTTTCATACACTGGCACACCTATTTATCTATAGGCACCATCCGTGAGCCTGACCTTTGCCGTGAGGGCCTGGTCAGCCTTGTTTGTTGTTGCAGTCTCTCCTGCCCCTGGGCAAGGCTGCAGCAGGGCTGATTGCAGGGAGGTGACACAGAAGATGGGAACAAACGTAAAGTCGTCCTCATGGATCTCCTTCATGCGCCACTTCCACAGCATCCAGTAGTAGGTACCGATTAGCCACTCCCTTTTTGGTCTTGAGAGCTTGAGCACCTTGAGCACCTTTTTCCGCCCCTTGAATATAGGCAGCGCTGCTTCCTCTATCACCTGTAGGGCTAGGAGAGGGTACCAGGGGGAGGAGCCCCACTCGTCTGGGTGTAGAGTCCTGAAGGCAGACTTCGGGGATATTTTCTGTAACACATCTTCTAGTACCATGAAAAGTGGCTGTAGGTCATACTTGGCACAACCAAGTAAGATGTGCCCAAGTGACATCTCCTGGCCACAGGGGCACACCCGTCCCATGTCGGACTTCTTGCTTTTAGTGCCGTAGTACCTGTGTCCCAAGACTAGGGCACTGTTCATCTCTTTCCAGAGGACCTCCCTTAGTCCCTCTGGCACAGCGATAGACCACACTTTTTTGACGTGGCTTCCGGGATCCAGGACTTTGTCAAACAGGGTCCTGATCATTACTGTCCATCTATCCGAGAACCTCCCAAATCTATTTGTCCCAGTTGGCGCCGGGATTCTGTTTTGTACAACCAATTGTGTCAGGTAATCCAGAGCAGGGTATAAAGGCTTGTATTTCTACAATGAAGCAAGACTACAGAAAGGTTCGAGCCTACATGGACACAACATCGCGTACCAGATTTAACACCCCAGGCCGTAACCTTAGAACATAAACTACGAACTGTTGCAAACCCTACATGGTCAAAGCCAATTCAAAAACCGGGGCCCGGACAAACCTCACAGCTGGCTACACGCTACCCTGGAAACAACTTATGCAGGCAACCGGGATCTTCCCCCGGGCCTACTGACGGCAGATTATTTTGTACTCTCAGGCTGGCGGCAATTTACTAGACTGCCAATCCAAACACCGCCATCGTATTCTTTTTTCTTTTTCTTTTTTTTGTGGGGGGAAGGGAAATGCATCACGCACCCGCCATCATATTCTTATTCACCCTTCTCCCCTTGGCTCAACCTGTGCAAGTCTCAAGCGCCTGCCCCACCACCTTCACCAACCTGCTTGCTCCTCGCCTTCCGCCACGACGCGCCACGACGCGCCCAACACCGGCAGCTGCCCCAAGAACCGAGAACCTGATCTTGAGAGCGCACAGCCGCATCCCGCGCGCCGCCTCGTGTGGCACCAACGCAGTATGCGTCGTGGAAGAGTGAGCACGAGCAGCGCATCGGGTCCTTGCGGAGGTCACTAGTGCGGCAGTCTACGATGTCCAACTTTTGAAGATGGATGGAAGCCAGGGTGTAACGAATGGCACGCACGGAACCCAGCCGCTTTCAGTCGGTCCATTTTGATTTGAAGTCTTTTCAAAGCGAACAACCTTGGCGACTCAGAAATGAACCTGTGAGTACTAGCGCCGCATTATAGGCTCATATGGAAACCAGCGAGACATCCGCACCTTCTAGTTGAAAGGGCCTCCTTCGGATCAGATCAGACGACGAGGTAACGCTTGACTTATCAAACACAATCAGTTTCCCTCGGCTCCGTCGGATCGTTTGCAACGCAATTTGTTAGAATACGCGAATGTCAGGAAAGCCTCATGGTTCTTTCTCCTCACAGGGTGCATCCAGTTGATTTCCAATTCCATCGGAAACCCAGGATTGCATGGAGGCGGTCTTCTCCTGAGAAGGGAATTCAGCATGTGCCCTCAGTTTCAACGAATATGGGTCTTTGCATTGGAGGGACGAACGCATGGCTGATACGGGATACAAAAATGGAGCCGAGGCTCCGCGCATGCGACGTTTGGAGGATGCGCATAGACCTCATTGCAAAGACCAGAGAGGCTGCCAACCATCGGTTACTGAGGTGGAACCAATCCAATAACTCGAGCACCTCGGCCGAGGTGGGTACTTGAAATCAAGGTGATCGTTATTGATCTGTCTCTTCCTGGCAGCCCTGGTTAACCTCTGTTGGTTCGAACAAGCTCGTCTCTGTGCATGCTGCACCTATGGTCCAACACTAGCATCTATCGGCGCCCTGAACCTGGGCTACACGAGATGATCAAGCGGCCTCATGAGGCTGATGAAAGAAGCAGCGGATGCTTGGGAGATGCGGAGTTTGTGAATACTAGATAAATAGAGCGCATTCATAATAAATCTAAATCTGGAGGACGTGCGAGTACTCTACAATGCCCCATCGCGGAGTGCACTTGACGTCTTAATTTTGGGCTGGCAACGGCGACCACCCCAAACAGGGGTCGCCATGCCCCTCTCCTTTCTAATATCTTGCGAAGACCTATATTTATACCCAAAGTACCGTGCATCATAAGGCATGGCACATATGGTGGATACAGGAAAACAATGGAACTGATCTCCGACTATCGACACAGTGATAGAGAAGTGTACAGAGGAGTTCAAAGTAATTGATGGAGATAGTGTGACAGTGGGAAAGGGAAAGGACTATATGGGATCCGATACGGGAGGGACAAATGGAGAACGTCATGGTTACCAGAGAAGTAAAACAAAAGAACATAGGGGTAGACAGACAATCAGCGAACAGAAGACAGGTACAGAAGACAAAACTCAAAAATAATGGGCTGCAGTAAGCAGGGAACGAGTGTCGAGTTGCGCGGCGATGATAGCATCAATATCACACAGGGTATTTGGCGCCCTTGAAGGGGGCGACGTGGAAAGTCGTTCGACGAACGAAGAGGAAGCGGAAATCTAACAAAGCGGGATAAATGAGGTCTGAGAAGAGAGCAGAGAGGGTGTCATATGGGGGTTTCTAGATGGCTTGTGTGGGACAACCTGTTGCAACCGTCTATGCGTGCGGGATTTTGAACGAATTACGAACAGGGAAACCGACTGGTGGTAGGCCAAGTGAGTGTCCTGATAATCGAAGAACAGAAGATTTGGTACGAAACTCACCTCCGATCCCTATATAATCTTAGGCCACGACGCAGCTGTCTCCGGAAGGGCCCAATATAGAGGACATAAACTCAGAATGCTAGACAAATAGGGATAATATTAGCGTGTCATCTTCAGGCACATGGTGTGGGCTCACCATCGTTGTATCTTGCAATCCTTTCTCCTGAGTAGCCCTTTCCCCGTCGACCGGATTTTGCTCAACTCCTGAGACAAGCTCGATGTGAGTCTCAGAGGTAGCATGGGCGACGTGCGTAAAGAAGATATCCATCAGGAGTATAAGGGTTGCGTTCAATGAAGGAATGAAGTGGAGAGCCGGGTTTCTTCAGCGATAGGAGCGTAGTGACCAGAGACGTTGCCCTTCGACTTGTTCATATACCCCGGGGTCCTTGCCAGTAGAGCCGTGCGCAAAAATAGGACGGGTTTGGTGCCTTATGACGTCAGCATAATGATGTACGGACGGTAACGGGTTTCTTGCGTCCTGCAGGGTGCTACGATACCTTGTGGGTGCGTCTTCTTTCATGTCCTGTGGGTACAGCGGGTACTGAGAGGGGAGCGGACTACCTCAGAAAATTCAGAGCATATACGGTTCTAATTGCATATGTTGACTTCAATATCCCGAATATCTTAGTGGCACCACTGAGGAGCACTCGTTGCGGGACGGACCGTCTACACAATCCATCTTGTGGACAGGAGCAACTGGCTGCTTTCGTAGTTTTATTCAACCGATATTTCCTTGCCGTCGATAAGCTCTGGATCACCCTTCGGCCGCTTTGCCCCGACCTGACTAAATCATTCCAGAGCTTCACGGACCTCCAGAAATCCCTGAAATTTGGGTGCCACGCCATAAAAGTGTTTCTACTCAAGCGCGGGTTTCCGAGAATTGTGGGAATTTCTGTTGAATTGGTGATTCCTCACCCATTTATTGCTCGACGGTTAAAGCGCCGCCTGCTTCTAGATAGGCAGAGACCGGGATTCAGCACCCTACTGGTCCTCCTTTTCTCTTCCTACAATTTGTTCCGATCCAAGGCCCGGGTGAAGCAGGGATCCACATTCGGCAGGCCCCATGAAAAGTAACGCCCATAAAGCAAGAATGACAAGCCACCGAGGACTATCTTGAAGGATCGACGTTATCCAAAGAAAGGAGGCCGAACGACGCCTGCCAATCGCAGGCACTGATCATCACGGGTTCCACCTCATGTCGACTTATTAGTTCTACATCGCATTATTTAAATGACACCCAGAGTGGGCGAAGAGTAGGACAAGCTTCCCTGCGCAGCGCTGCTACGGGTATATCGATGACCCAGACCATGTGGAAGTCACCAACGTTGTACGTTCTGGTCTCGGCCGTGTCTGTAAGAGCACACCGGAGGCATAGGGAACAAGGGAAGTACTTCCTGGTTCTTGGTGCTCCATGAGTGCTGGCGCCTCGTGTTGGCTGGCTAGATCTCCAATCGATACACAAGGCGGCTGGGGTGAGAGGTCCAAATTTAGTCCAGGGTGGGTGGCTGGGTTCGAGCACCGCCAGAGCCAGTTTTATACTCGCTCAATGCTCTTGGGAGTCAATTAACGAAGTAAGCGACAAGTCGAAACCAGTTTCATACAGGGAATGTCGCGGTTAGGTTAGCACAGCCACAGCGGTCAGCGGCGGTTTTCTCGCGGTTTCAGCTTTTCCCGCTGAGTTAGGGATGCGGCCGTTAAGTTCGATTAGTATCTGATAGCTAGACCCTTTGGGCATAACCAGGTGGCACCTGTCGGATACCCAAAGGAATCTAGAGGGCCCAGGGTCGAAATACTCGAAAAACCGCCACCAAACCGCGACTGACGGTTTTGCAAATTGCGACCCTGCATTGACCATTGCGGTCATTTCTGCACTACCGTAACTCTTTAAGAGATCTATAAATTCTAGTACTAAGGCGTATGGAGGTCTCATACCACATCTCATGACTCGCGGTTTAACCGCGACATTCCCTGGTTTCATACTTGACATCTATGTGACAGCTCACACTTTCTTCAACAAATTAGTATCCTTACCCGGCAATCGGGCTTGTTCGCACATAAATCCAGCCCGAATGCCAAACAAGGCGGCCGACTTGCGAAACTCGGCGGAAAACCGCACTTGACGTACACAGGCGCGTGCTCACCGACTACTGTCTCCCCAACATTCGGCCTCTACGTCCTATGATCGTTGGGTCCGACTGTCATGAGCTGCACCAGTCCAAGCGCGAGTCCACGACACATGAACCACTCGTTGCACCGAATCCTGGCCTAGGGACAAAATATAGCCCTCGTTCTCATAGGGAGACTTGTTAGACACATGCACGGTCGTCGCAAACCTGAGAAACGCATGTCTAAGTGTCTCCAGCCGTTGATCCTTGAAGCTCGCATCCACCTTCAGGGATACTAGGGCTTCCATTGCTCGCTAGAGGCCGCATGGAGGCAGCCAGAGCACGGGGGGTATCGGAAAGGCGCGTGGCGAGTGGCGAGTGGTGGAAGGAGCCAGAATAGGCTACTGCGATACCGGAAGAATTAAGAGGGAGTGCGATACCAATCCAGGTATCAAAGTGACGTTAACCATCCCACAGGAAGTGGATGCACCGTTGTTGCTACGAGCTTGTACAACGCGAGGGCACTAGCGAGGTCAAGTCCCGCGAAAAGGCCGTATGAGATAGCTGTAAGTCGTTTTAATGAATGGCGTGGCATATTTGTTCAATTTGGTCAGGTTTTTGCGCCCTCTGGAGTGGCTGTTGTCCTTGAAGAGCGGATTGGGCGGCTGGTACGCTAGATTTGTGAGGATATTGTCAATTTACAGGTAGTTGAATGTATCCACTATAAAATGTCTCGGTGTAGAGAAGTAGAGGGTGCGAGTGCGAGTGCGGGCACACCAATTGTCTTTGCCGAGGAGTGTGCTGAGTGGCAGAAAGACACAAACGCAAGTTGCAAGTTGCATCTTCTGCCAAATGAAGAGTGGTGTACTGGAGGTCAACGGTAGGCTGTAACGTTGCATACATAATTGCTTGACCGATCAAAGTTCAATACACAATGCGACGGCCAAAAGTAAGTGACCTACTGAGTGAACTGCTGACGTATAGAAGTTTTTACCATGTCCCATCACACCATAAAACGTCGAAGAAGCCTTTTTCGGACAGTCGGTGAGAAGTAATCGTCGATTGGTGGAGAACTTCAGCAATTTCCATGTCCGTGAGAGCATCCAAATGGTCCCAGGAGGTCCGGTAGTCATCTCATTCCTTCCCACGGGGTGACTGAGGCTGTTCACGATTTTCCAACTCATGTTGACAACCCTGAGTAGAAACGTGCGCAGAATGCTTGTTACTAACTTCGGGTTGACGGAAGCACACTGTGCTTGAGAATGCAACAAGGACGGAGGTCCTACAAGCCGTAGGCAATGTTGTGCTACATTTTGCAAAGGATTTGACTATGGATACAGTGTGGGTATAATGGCAAAAGTGATTTTGCTCATATTGTGAGTCGCTATGGGCTCTTGTTTGTTCCGGTTTTCCCTGTCGGTGGCTGAATTGACATAAGTCGACGTCCGACTGACCCTAGAGAACGACTTACCTTCCCTCCCCTCTTTCCCCTTTTCTTTGCCTCCATTCCCTCCTTCCTGTCGCGCGCTTTGCGCTCCTCCTCGGTTGCGATCAGAGCCGCCTCCCAGTCACGTTGCGCAGTGGTCATAAACGCAAATGTGATATCCTCCATCGAGAGCGCATAGTCCCAAGTTGAGTCCTCGGTGAGCGCGAGAGGCCGCAATTGTCCTGAGTTCGGTGATTGCGTGAATAAGGATAAGGAGGTGAAGGAGAGTGGCGAGCGTGTATCGTCGGGTGAATCATTCAATGTAAAGTCGACAGCACGTCTCCTGATGACTTTGTGTGGGGTGGGGGGCAAAGGAGAGAGTCGCGGGAGGAAGGGTCTTTGCTCCACGGATGGGTCGACCTCCATATGCACCCAGACGTGATCCCATCGTCCAGACGTCTCAGAAACACCCCTTTGCTCCGCTAGGTAATGCCTAAACTCCTGCCGTATGGCGGCGACGAATGTGAATGCGGAATCGTCGACAAGCAGGAGGGTTGTGAGTATTGTTGGAGCCAGAATGAGGCATATGACGATTAAAACAACGTCCTGGGGAGCCATATTATAGAGCTGGTATATTGATAGAGAATCAAAAGGTCCGCCTTGTAAGAACTATCGATCGTGGTCGGGAAGAAAGCGCTGTCAAGTTGCGGTTGGGAATAGTGAACCAGGTTACCTCCCCAGAAAATAGTACAATAGAGCTACATCTGCAATGACGGACCAGTCACAATTCTCCAGCTGTCTTCTTCATACAGGCAAGTCTCGCACTCTCGGTCAATTCCTTGAATTGATCCTTGTGAGCCTTCTGGTGGACATTCAGAAACACAAGCCGCAGGGGTTTCATTTCACGTACGACATAACCATTCGCGTCCTCAATCTTAGGAACCTCTTTGACCCTGCTCCTCTCTCGATCCCAATCCGTAATGTCTTGTAGGAGGTACCCAATTGTTCTTGGTTTTATCGAATCAATCTCTGCATTCCACAAGTTGCACCAGCGTTCGTGTCGGGCGCGTAAAGTTGCTAGAGAACCTTCGGTGGCCAGTCCCAAGTCCTGGAAAGTCTGTAAAGACCAGGGTGTGTTGGGGGTTATCTTTAACATACCGAGAGTATCTCACGCAGTTGTCTAGCGGACTTAGTGTCGTATGCAACCTTTGGTTCTCGCTTCTCAGGAATGGCGTTTGCATCTAGTTTGCCTTTGCCTCTCGTGTACCTAGCGGATGCCGATTACAACAGAAAGGAACACTAGGATTCACGTTACTTTGGTTTGCTCATGGAGAACATCTTGCCCCACGCTTTCGCTGCATCATCGTTGCTTTTGAATCGCCCATTCGAGGTGAGAGGCGCAAAGTCGACTTCCTTGCAGCCACTATCTATGTGTTGATTAATATAGGAATTGACGACAAACTCCTGACAGAGCGGGCATTCGACCATTGTATCGGCGCCTTCCATGGGGATTAGATAAGACGGGAAATGTAAATAATCAGAGGGCTGTACCTGCGCCATCATTCGAAGAAGCAGGTGGTGGACCGACAGATTGTGAAGTAGATGGGCTCTCGCAGGTGGGGGTGCTATCCATTCGCCGGGTTTTCACGGTCCTTGAGAAATCCTCATCAAGCTTATCACGCTTCCTTTTTGCTGTACTGGGTGTACACGCTACGCTAGTATCATTTTGAGAATATGAGACACCTCTTGCGAGTTTCAAGACTTTAGACCTGCATCACAATAAAGTAACCTCTTCTGGAGGAATGACTCCCGCGTACCTTGTAGCGTTGTAAGCTTGCACAACTTCCGCTAGCATAGTATTCCGCTTGAGCAGGCCCTCGGTGCATTTTTCTCGACAAGATGGACATTCCGGGGTGGCACAGAGAGCTGAACGTATACACTGGACATATATAAGCTGATAAGGACATTGTATGGTGTAAAGTGCACACCAAGCTGCAAAACGAGTGGCCACAAGGCGTCATGGCTGGGTTGTTGACGACTTCTTTGCAAACAGGACACCGAACCGCCATGTCCAAGGCCCGTAATGAGGCATCTTCAAAGTCAGTTGGATCTGATATATCCTCAAGCAAATTCATCTCCGCTTGGCGAGACCCTGGATTTTCGAGAAGACACGGTCGGTGGCAAGACACGCTCCCGAACTCCGCTGAATTAGTTGCAGATTCGAATCGCAGTAAGGTACAAAGACACCGTGAAATATCGCAATAATGATCATCGATCAACGTTCTCCTCCCATACGTTCCATAAACGCCTCCCACTCGCCCTCCTTCATTTGGTATGTTGGAATTGCACTGGACGGAAAGTCGCGTGCCCGAACGGCCGCTGTGTACTCCGCGACCCCAGCCTCTGCAGCCAATCCAAGCTCTGCAAACCTTCTCACGAACTTAGGCTGATGTCCAGTCCAGCTTCCCATCGCGTCGTCCCAAACAAGGACTTGCCCATCCGTGCCGACGCCTGCGCCGATCCCAATCGTTGGGATCGCAAGTTTGGATGTGACGTAGGAAGCCAGTTTATCGGGGATGGCTTCCAATACCATAGCATATGCTCCAGCCTCCTGCAGAGCACGCGCCGACTCGAGCAAATCGACTCCAGTCTGCGCATCCTTCCCTTGTACGCGATATCCGGAAAGCAACGTCGCCCGTTGGGGTAGCAAGCCGATGTGCGCCATTACTGGGATTCCCACTCTCGTCAACGCCCGTACGATGGGTACGACGTCCATGCCACCTTCTAGCTTGACGCTCTCCACTCCTCCCTCTCGAACGAGGCGTACAGCATTCCGTATCGCGTCCTCTATGGACACATGATATGTTCCAAATGGCATATCGGCTACTAAGTGTGGTGCCGTGCAGCCTTTTGCGACCGCTCGGCAGTGGTGGAGCATTTCGTCAAGAGTGAGGGAGGTGGTAGATGTGTGCCCCAAGGCTACTTGAGCTAGAGAGTCTCCGACGAGACATATGTCGATGTCTCCGCGTTCACATTGCTGCGCAGTGAAAAAATCGTAAGCAGTGAGGACTGTAATTGGCGTCTTATTCGCTTTCAGCGAAGCTAACTTGGATAAGGTGACTTTCCTTCGCCCTATATGAAGCACAGATGAAACACCATCACATCCGAGAGGTCGGGAATGACTGACTCGGCAGCGCTGATTGCGATTCGTGTGGCCTAAAGCTCATAGACCGGCAACCGCCAAAGAGGCGCGCCGGTATACGTGGACACAGTCGCACTGATGTGGAAACGGGTCTGACCATATGGCTCAGGCGAGGTCGTGGCAAAGTCCAAGTCTCGCGTGAGACCGGTACGCTGCCCCGAGCCGATCGGCATCATGTAATTTCTGTTCCGTAATGCGCTCGTTGTGTTCCGTTTCGTTCCTCAGATTCTGAAGTATCTTTGCCCATGCCCGTTTAACGGGGGAAATTAGTATAAAGATCCTTAGCCAATTCACTTACGAAGGCTCAGTTTGCTATTCCGAACTGAGCCTGTAAGTTTGTTTCGCTTATACCCAACGTGTTTTGTGTCTGACATATGTACCGTAGTATCTCTACATAGCTTTAACATCGCGGGCTGGGCTGTAGCCGATCGCTTACAGTCAACGATATCAAGATAACAGTCAGAAAAATGGAGAAATACGACAAATTTATCCAAAAATATTCAGGTGCCTCAGAGTGGTCCAGTAGATGCGAATCGGTGCGTGTTTCCATCTTACCAGAGGCCAACGTTGTCTAGACGCTGACGACTCACATAGGTAATCCTCGAACCATACACATATATGACCTCTCAGCCAGGAAAGGAGTTCAGAGGACATATGATCGCCGCCTTCAATGACTGGCTTCAGGTTCCGCAGGAGCAGCTCTCCGTAATCACGCGAATTGTCGGCATGCTGCACAGTGCCAGCTTGCTGTGAGAACTGAAAGGCGTTTATATTCTGCTATATTCCCTGCTGATCGCGCCACCCTTTCCAGTATGGACGACGTGGAGGACGACTCTCAGCTTCGTCGTGGCATACCAGGTCGGTCACGGTATGATTATATGCAATATCAGTGTTAATCGCACCCTACAGTCGCTCATAAGATCTATGGCGTCCCTCAGACTATAAATACCGCGAATTACGTTTACTTTCTCGCGTACAAGGAGCTATTCGCCCTCCGCGACCCTGGAAACGCGGACCAGCTTCTAGAGGACATAGTTAATGGTAATACCACAGATATTGGAAGCGATTTTTGACTGAACAATTCTACTCAGACGAGTTCTTGAATTTGCACCGCGGCCAAGGGCTCGATCTGTTCTGGCGCGATAGTCTCACCTGCCCAACAGAAGAAGAGTACATAGATATGGTAAACAACAGTGAGTATGCCGTGCTAAGTGTACAGCCTTCTCACGCTCTCGTGCAGAGACCGGTGGATTGCTGAGACTCGCAGTGAAACTGATGATGGCAAAGAGCAATAGTAATGTGTAAGTCCCCGTACTTCTCCGTATCTCCGTTATCTCATAGGAATGGCAGTGACTATGTCCCACTCGTGAATCTGGTTGGAATCTACTTCCAAATACGAGACGACTATATGAACCTGCAATCTGATCAGGCGAGTTTCCTTTGCTCCCACAAAGCCCAAAACTGACGTTGATACAGTACACTGTCAATAAAGGTTTCGCGGAAGACCTCTCCGAAGGAAAATTCTCCTTCCCGATTGTTCACGCAGTGAGAGCGAACACGAGCAATAGACAAGTTTTGAGTGAGCCATGCATAGCTTTCACTTCACTCGCCGTTTGTGACTCACTTCTCTGCTTCTAGACGTCCTGCAGAAGCGACCTTCCACTCCCACAACAAAGCGGTATGTCGTCGATTATATGCGCGATCGAACCAAGTCATTTCAGTACACCTGGAAAGTTCTTGATACTCTGGAGCGGCAGGCCAGAGAAGAGATCACACGACTGGGAGGAAACCCAAAGCTGGTTGCCTTGATGGACATGCTTGTGGTTCCGGCCCCGAAGATGGACGAATGACAAGTAAAGAGTTGTAATATTATGGTGTGCTATATGTAATGCGGCATGTTTTGCCTAGATGTGGTTCCTCTGGAGTCGGAGTTTGAAGCGTGTCTTGCCACCCAATTTTTCCGACTTTTTCGAAGATGTACGACAAAGAGCCCGCGTCAATAGATTTAGGTTAGTATAGCATTTCAACACTCGGTAGTTGCTCATTTCTTTTTAGACAGTGCCTCTGAAGCTGGTTTTTGCCAATTCTTTTCGAGATTACCACAGGTAGCTTGGGGAGCTCTCAGTCTTTACGTTTTCGACTAATCGGTAGCTGTGATAGAAACGAGAGGACACCATTAGGCTCTTTGACCGCGGAGTAAGTTCGGCTTCCACCATTGCGCATTCTGCTTATTGACCGGTGACTAGGACTTTTTTAGCGTACACGGCGGAGACGCGCAATACGTGGCCCACAATGTCTACAAGACGAGCACCGTCATCAAATTCCTCGGCACGAAGAGCAATCCGCTCCCATCTGTCACGCTTTCGATGACGGTGGCGAAGACATTCCTTCGCGAGGCGCTTACAACAAGCCAGCTAAGGATTGAAATATGGAAGGGGGAAGGTGGGAGAAAGAACGCGAGCAAGTACTCGTTGGATAAACAGGTTCGCTGTCTTTAAACTCCAGTTCAACACATAATCATGGCCACATACATAGGCCTCTCCTGGAAACCTTCAAGAAGTCGAAGAACTCATCTTTGGCAATGTTGACTTGACGGTAGCCCCTATTGTCTGTGCTTTGAAGATCGCAAAGGAGAATGGCATTCGAACCGTTGGCGCTGCTTTTGCCGATGCTTCGGTGCAGGAGATTCAGGTTTCTCAGTTTGCGGAGAACGATATGTTTTCCAATGTCGAGGTATGCGTTTCTGTTTCTGTGTGCCCTTGCAGTTGCTTGATAATGAGCACACCCTTTAGTCTCTCGTTATCCAACTAGGGGTCAAGGAATGCCTTGTACAAGGCAATACTAAGAGTGGTGACTACGAGCTGGTCAAGCTGTTTCAAGTCTTGGAGAGATGCAACGTTGTGATCACCGAGCGAAAAGCTTGTAGGTCAAGCTTTGCCTCAGACCCTGAAGTGGCTCCCTATTCATCTTTCCCTAGCAGAGTTCTCGAGAAAAGACATCGTCCAAGATGTTGAACGACTGATTTCCGAAGATGCAGCTCCCCAGGCCCACGGTGAGATACTTTCAGCTCCGTTGAAGTCCATTCTCATACTTCGACGCAGCTCTCACCGATCTGAAGATCGCCATGCACGCAATGTCCGCACTCATAAATTATCTGGACCTCACAAGGGATGAAAACAATTTTGGTCACTTCAATTTCAAGCAGTACTCAATGGGTCAATACATGCGTCTCGATGCTTCAGCCGTCCAAGCCCTTAGTCTGCTGCCGAATGCCCGGGAGACTGGCAGCAACAAGAATATGAACTTGCTCGGATTGCTAAACAAATGCAAGACCGCACAGGGAAGCCGTTTGATCGGACAGTGGTTGAAGCAACCACTCGTTAACTTGCATGAGATTAGTTCGTGTTGTTATTGGAGGCTGTGGACGCTCGCCGATTTTTTTCTCAGGAAAACGACACAACTTGGTCGAGGTTTTTGTCAAGGACGCAAATGCAAGGAGAAGCGTTCAGGTACGCGCACCACTGTCTATTAATTTGTCTTTCTCATATACCAAACCTTAGGACGAATTCCTCCGATATATGCCAGATATGCATAGAATCAGCAAGCGTTTCCACAAGAAATTCGCTACGCTCGAAGACGTTGTACGGATCTATCAAGCGGCTATTCGCGTGCGTTTCAACTGAGACTTCCATTCAGGCTTCTAACATAGTAGTAGCTCCCAGAGTTCATCGCTTCTCTTGAGGGCATTGACGCTGAAACCCTTGAACACACCAAACTTATTGAAGAGCAATATCTCACAGAATTAAAGGTTCGCCATGACACCTATCCGGTATCACATTGTCCTCATGACCCTGTAGAAAGTCGAAGACCAGTTCCGTAAATTTACAGAAATGGTGGAGACTACTATCGATCTGGAGGAGCTGAAAAGTCATAACTATATGATCAAACCTGAGTTCAACAATGAACTTCAAGTCCTCGCTGAAAGAATCTCCGAGTTCTTGAGCGGGATGGATAGAGAACATCGATCTGTGGGCAAAGACTTGGAGCTGGAGCTGGACAAGAAATTGCATCTAGAAAACAACGCTACCTACGGTTACTGTCTCCGGGTCTCCAAACTTGTGAGTTAAGATTTTTCGTGAGGGATATCATTCTAAAACTTGCCAATGTCTAGGATTCGAAACGTATCCAAGGAAAGAAAGCGTATACAGAGCTTTCCACTCAAAAGAATGGAGTGTTCTTCACTACGAAACAGTTGAAGGAACTCAGTGTCGATCATGCTCAAGCCAGGGAACAATATGGGAGAGTGCAAGCAGAGCTCGTGCGAGAGGTCGTTGGTATTGCCTGTAAGCATCTCCTTTTTATCACCCTACGGTATGAGGCTGAGTTATATCTCCCCCAAGCGTCGTACATCCCGGTTATGGAGTCTTTGGATGACCTCGTTGCTCATCTTGACGTCATTGTCAGTTTCGCACACGTCTCCGCGAATGCTCCTTCATCTTATGTCAAGCCGGAGGTTCTGGAACGAGGTGAAGCTCCCCTGGATGGTGATTATCGAGAAGGTTCTTATCCACTTTCCAGGTAAAGGAGATTTGCGTCTTGAAGAGGCTCGTCATCCATGCCTTGAGGTTCAAGATGAAATCAGTTTTATTCCCAATGATGTCGAGATGATTCGAGGTGTGTCTGCATACCATGCTTTGGCATTTTCCTGACTGGAAAGCAGATAAGAGCGAGTTCCAAATCATCACTGGGTAAGCCTTGCACGCCGGTATACTCAGTTTACTGACATCCATGGGGCAGTCCAAATATGGGAGGCAAGAGCACATATATTCGACAAATCGGAGTTATCGCCCTCATGGCACAAGTTGGATGCTTTGTGCCTTGTACGAGCGCACAACTTCCTATCTTCGATTCCATCCTCGCTCGCGTCGGCGCTGGTGATAGTCAGTTGAAGGGCGTGTCCACCTTCATGGCAGAGATGCTCGAGACCGCAACGATCCTCAAAGTGAATACAAGTTTGACACTGTATTGACTATACTAATGCATTTTATAGACGGCCACCTGCGATTCCCTCGTCATCATTGACGAACTTGGACGAGGCACTTCTACTGCGGACGGTTTTGGCATCGCATGGGCAATTTCCGAGTATGTCCAACGATTAGAACATGCATTATGGTCCTTATTCTCATTACAGGCATCTTGCAACTGAAATCCATGCTTTCTGTCTGTTCGCAACCCACTTCCACGAGCTTACGACTCTCTCACAGCAAGTTTCTCATGTAAAGAACCTCCACGTAGTAGCCCACGTCTCTGAGGGCTCTACGACCAAAGATCGAGATATCACCTTACTCTACAAGGTCGAACCAGGAGTCTGTGACCAGAGCTTTGGTATTCACGTTGCTCAATTATGCAACTTCCCGGAGAGTGTAGTCAAGGTGAGTGGCCTAATTCCGTCGCGCTCCGCGTCTAATAAATGTATCCTCAGCATGCGAAAAGAAAGGCGGATGAACTTGAAGACTTCGGCGGTAACATATTTCTTCTATCTCCTTGCACGAGTATACTCACATCCTTGACTAGACAATGAATCATCGATGCTTTACACAGCCGAAGATATGGACACTGGCGGCAAAGCCGTTGAAGAATTCCTGCTTGCCTATGCCGAATCCCTGGGTGAAGACGTGCCTATGCGGGATGCAGACGGTAATGATGACGCCGACGTTGAAGACCAAATCGCTAAATTGCGAGCCTGCTATGAGAAATTCAAGCCAAGAATCGAAAACAATGCCTGGTGCAAGACCGTCCTTGCTGAGCTCTAAATGGTACACATGCCTAAACAACCCTAGCCGTCGAGTCTGCTAAGTCTGTCCCGCCAATTTCCCGCATGTCAATGTAGCATACTTGAACAGTACAACCCATGAGCTATATATATAGCGACGATAGTGAGATCGAGATGGAGAGATAACGGAGAGATAACGACCACGGTACTGGCAAGACGTAGTGCTACAGAGAAACGATAGGAATGGAAAACACAAGAAGGGTGACAATGGACGATGATCACTCTTGCCTGTGGTTAGGACAATGAGATTTAACAACAACATGCAAACATTGCTTTGTAGGACGCACCAAAACCCCACTGTTTCCTCTACAGCCAGAGTAAGCTTATGCTCCAAACTCGCATAGTCCTTGTAGGGTGGGAGATCGATCTGTAGTCAAGCATCCGTCAATACCCAGCTAGGCTTTCCTGCGAGAGAGGACGGACCCGATTGAAACAAGTGTGACTCTTTGGTAGCTGAAATGGATCGCCTGACTTTTCTATTGTAAACCGCCTGGGTCCGTCAGAGCCCTGAAGGTCCTTGAATCCATTCACAGGTATCCTTGATGTGCCTGTGGCGAACTGCAACAAGCGGGATTTGCGCTCAGGTGGCCAGCTGCGAATGCACTCCCAGAACCACTTGATGACTTGATCGTTCACGTCGTACCCACGGTAATCGGTATGTTTGGTCCAGTCATCGACGTCAACTGGAGAGAGAAGTCAGGAACCATGGAACCTTAGGAGAAATGCGTGCATACTTTCGGACATGCCGCCAATAAGCAACTGAAGAGAGGGGCTTCAGATCGGGCGGATTGGAATTACGATTTGAGTTGGCTCACCTCAAGCTCCCGCTCGTCGAAAACGTTGATCAAATCCTCCGGAATTAGCTCTGAGAACCCGGCCATGAATGCATCGAACTGCTCCTTGACGCGCGTGTGTACACGATACTCGATGACTGCACTATAAACCAGTGGCGTATCAGTCATATGCAAAGAGAAATAATAATAAGGATATACTTGGCATATTCCATCTTATTCTCCTCTGTCACTGGTATATTTTCTCCACCTTCCTTCAGCTCGATCGTCACAAGTTCTCCAAACCGGTCTTCAACAGTTGTGAATGTCTCGTCTATAACGTCCGTAATATCATTGTCTCTATAATTTGAGAAGTAAGCCAGGCAAGACTCGAAAGCGGAGTGACACTCACAGCATCCAACTCATACCGCGATGCAAATCCGCATCCAGACTCTCCAAATCCGACAGGGTAACTTTCCTGCGCAGGACCATCTTGTACAAGCTAACTACGAAGTACGCATCCAAGAACCTGCGGTGAAAGATACCAAGGCCAACACACCGCCCGATAAATTTGAAATAGTTGAGATGTTCTGGGTTAACCCCAGATGCAGGGTTAATTTGGAGGGTATAGTTATCGTGCGCCGAGTATTCGAACAGACAGTAGAAAGGGTTGAACATTTCGTGTGAGAGGAGGAAGAAGAATTCTCTGCAAACAATCATAGCTATATGAGCTCTCTGATGTGTGACAGGATAGAGGGTTGAAAGACATACCTAGAAAGACCACCGTAATCCAGCCCGTCTTCCCCGTCGAATTTGATCATCAACCGCTTCTTGAGATCATTAGGCGTCTGTCTCATAATCTCCGCGTAGCTATCCTCAAAGATGTGGCCCCTCCGTACTTTGATCTGGCAATTACCGGGTTGCGTGCGTAAAGCAGGTTGAGAGCGGAAGTAAATAAGTTTGCGCCGGAAGTCGCGTTTGTACTGAGGGACATTTTGGTCGAGAGAAGATGGCAATCGAGGGTCGTCCCAAGTAGTCGTCTTCGTGTCTTTAGTAGCAAGATGAACATCTCCAAGATTACTCGACAGTGCGCAAAAACGGTGGACGTACTATGATCGACGAAGTATACTCTGGCAGTGCTTGTTAGGCGCATCTCCCAACCACTAGGTAATGGACCCAGCTGTGAAACCGGTTGAGGCTGCACCGTCAAGTTATTCCCATTTGGTCCAAGTACTCGGATAATTTGCTGCCTTCTCGGATCAACCCAAGTTGTTGTCCGACTAAGGTGCGAAACATAATATGCCCGCCCCTCAGGCGTAAAACGCTCCTCCCAGCCAGTCGGGAGAGGCCCAGAGCCGTTTGTTGTTTGGTTGCTGCTGGGGAGGATGGCACTCGCACTTGGTGGTGGCAAATCGGTACCGTTGCCTGCGTTTAGCAGGTCGTCGGCAAGGATACGGCGGTTGTGCCTTTGGCGGCTCGCGTCCGCTTCAGCACGTTGTTCTGCCGCGTTTGCAGATTGGTTGCTTGAGGGTCGTGTCCATGTCGTTGTCCGGCTATTTCGGGAAGTTAGCGCCTACATGACCGATGGGAGAACGTCTTGATACCTATTATGATCAACCTGCGTGATTGGGGTGTTCAGCCCGCGAGAGAAAGAATCCTAATGATGATCAATACATACATAATATGTCCTTCCCAGGTGATCAGTTCGCCGCTCCCATCCTTGAGGCAATGGGCCGTACTGATCCTCAGTTGCACTGAAGTTTCGATCAGCCGAAGAGCTTAAACCATTAGTCGCACTTGTATCATTTCGCTGCGCATCTCCGTTCGCAATCGGCGATGTAGCGTCTGTCGGTAAACTTGGATCGGCATTGGCAGCAACAGCGCCAGAGGTGGATGCGGTAGGCGTATTCGATGAGCTGGCGGTACCTGGTGGTACCAAAGACACTGCTGATGCATTTGACGGTAGGGCACTCAACGAGCTCGATCCCGCTAGTTGCGAGGGGCCAGGATTGCTGATTGGAGTGGAGGTGTTGGTGGAGAAATGAACGATAATTTTTCCAGATACGGGCAGATTGTCGTTGGACCGTTTGAGTTCCATAGTGAGCATTTCTGTGGAAGAGTCCATTTAGCGGCCGTCCCCGAAGTGGTAGCATAATTAATGGCACACCGTGACCACCAAGAACAAAGTCGACTACGTCGGACACTTTGATATTAACGACACCAAGGAAACCCTGATCCTTTCGCTTAAATTTGCGCTGGTCAAAGACCTGCACGGCAACGACCGATGAATCCTTGACCGTCCTGGACTCAGGTCAATGGCCTGTCCAAATCCTAATACCAGGGGTGCATACACTTCAAAGTTTTCGTTCCAGTAAGGATTTAGCGTCTTCTTGATAACCGAGGTGGTATGTGTCTGCTCTGCATCCACGGTAATCACGCAGAACGGGTCAGGGAGCTTGAGAAACTCTCGTTTGTAGAGCCCATCTGCTGCCACAACTGCGCCATATGGTCAGCGAGTGACTACATATAGAAGAGAATCGGAGATAGTCCACCAGTGACACGAATCTTCCTTGTTCTAGAGTCGGGACAGAGGCGGGACAGGGTCAGCAGTGGTTGCTACGGGACGAGGAGCAGCATACAAATTAGGGTTACCGGTTGTCTGTGCCGCGGTCGTCATCGTTTGAATTGGAGTGGCGGGTGGAGAGGCAGGGTCCAAGCAAGGTTCCAATTTTGAGCCTGTGACCTTGGCTTCCCACCTCGACGCTCTCAGCACTCAATTCCTTTTAAACCACCCCAGGATTATAAATAGCGTTTGTCGTGCCTTATTCTGGCTCGATCTGCTATGCAAAATTCTGAGACTTCGGCCATGGCTCTTTGCGAAGCGTGCAATGAAGGCAGGCTGATCGCAGAAGAGGGTGGTTTGGTCTGCCCACTGTGCGGGTATTTCGAAGAAGAAATTCAACTTGACTCGACAACCATTGCACCCCGAGGAGGGAACATTTATGAGCCTTCAAGCTTTATAAAGACCGCCAAAGGGCATAGATTACCAGGTCAAATGGATACAGACACACGTTTCGATATTCACCTGGTGCGTTCTCATCGTCCGTTGATACCAATGGAGGGTCTCACAGATCATTTGGCAGCACCGCGCAAGACCGGAGATTGATTCTATGGCGAGCCAGGTTGGGCTACACAACAAGGAGAGAGCATACACACTGTTCGAACATGCCATGCGTTCCCGTAAATTCCGTTGGAGTGACACCTCGAAGCAGGTCGTTGGCGTTTGCGTTGGGCTCGCCATGTTCGAAACCGGGCATCCGGAAGTGTTCTGGGCAATATCAGTGCGCAATTCTTCTTCTCTATCTCCGCGCACGGACTGTCTGACAAGTTCCTCAGAGAATTCTTGGTATATCCCTCCGCAAGACTCTCCTGACGCTCAAAGCAGTCGCAAAAGTCCTCGCCACCGAGGTACCCTTCTCAGATCCATCCTTTATCCTATCCATGCTTCTTGCACACGTACAGGTACTCTTCGACCACCCATCTTCCGCAGGTTCTATCATCCCCTCCCTCTTCTCCAAAACCGCCCTCAGCTTCGACTCAATCTCGAGAACGGCAAAAGGAGTAAGCACCTTCCTCTCCCGCCTCACCGCCTTCTCAGATATCGGCCCTGGACCAACAGCAAGCGCCTGTATTATCCTCGCATTCGAAATCAGCCTACAAGCCGCCTTCCACATGACAGTCATACGAGAACTCGC
>Ga0307515_10007375_pt1 | contig 21753 bp, 16 predicted proteins | sample 17_EM_MG_FD_194513 | JGI IMG/M metagenome (GOLD analysis project Ga0307515, IMG submission 194513) | Populus trichocarpa ectomycorrhiza microbial communities from riparian zone in the Pacific Northwest, United States - 17_EM | ecosystem: Host-associated > Plants > Roots > Unclassified | place...
TATTCATCCATTACTCATATGTTACTTTCTTATGCATGTTCATTTCCTCATAATAACATACATACATATATCATGTATATTTTCAGAGTTAGTATCTCAATGTGCAAGTGTTCGTATGACTCAATTCTTTTATATAGTATTCACGTGAAAGTCTACTGTTACTGTCTAACTTTGAACTGTTACTGTTCAATTTCCAACTGTTACTGTCTGACTTTGAAATGTTACTGTTTGAATTTTAACCGTTACTGTTTGACTTTTCCAACTATTACTGTCTGACTTTGAACTGTTACTGTCTACACTTTGAACTGTTACTGTGTAGACATTTGAACTGTTACTGTCTAGACATTGAACTGTTACTGTCCAGACATTGAACTATTACTGTCCAGACATTGAATTGTTACTATCCAACTGTTACTGTCTAGACATTGAACTGTTACTGTCTGAACACTTATCAGATTTTTAACTATATCTAGACTTATAGAACTCTGTTTCAAGCGAGATTAGTCTCGTTATAAAGCTAATACACGAGGCTACAAGTTCTTTAAAGGAAGGAGAACCCAATTCTGCCTTTGAGATAGTCAAAATTGCTCATCAACAAACACTACCCTACATGGTTTATCAAGACCCAATCTCGATTGATAACCCATAGCTGGGGTTCTACAGCTCCATATTGAGCAAGACCAATTTCTTAGTTAGCTAACATCCAAAACTATAATTACTATGAAGAAACTTGATCCTAATTCTCTCATCCTTCTACTCGAATTCTCTCCAAAAGTTAGGAGACGAATCTGTCCAGATTCATCAACCTCTCCATTTACACACAACATCCACAATTTAACTTTTTTCTCTATCATCTCAACCTCTGGCCATATCACATATCGTTTAAGACTATAAAAAAAAAGAAATATCTTTATAAGAGCCAATTTATATTATTTATTTCAATCTTCCCTCTTAACGTCAAAATAAAACATTCTTGTCGATTTTACAAACTTTCCGAACAATACTCTTCTAAACACAATCCTTGACACAGTTTCTATCAACCATAAATAACAAACGAATAATATTCCAGACAATCTATACTGTCAAGTTATAATGCATTATTATGAGTATACCATATCCAAATATTAACTTCATCAAATGGTGAAATTTCCAGAAATGTGGGTTTAACCGAACTGACCTCAAACTTGCAGACCTACTGTGCGAGATACACAACTTCTATACTGAATGTTTGTTTCAGATCTCCACCGTTCAGAATCTAGACAAAATCAGGAAGAACAACATATCCAAGTTATAGCCTAATCCAACGGTGGCTGAAGGAGAAAACAGACAACAAAGAAGACTGTTCAGAAGTGTATTTTCCCAGATATTGTCCTCCCTTGGTATCTCTCAAACGGGGACTGATATAGAAAATCCCTACGGTGACAATGTACACGACATGGATAAGAACAACATACCCGAATTTCGTACTGATCCAACGGTGGAAGGTGGAGTTATAGCTATCGGTTGATTTACCATCAATATATCTTCTCTCCAGCCTCTCTCTAAACTCTCTCTTACTCTTGCCAATCCCTCCAAGAGAAAAAATAGAATGATATTTATAGTTCTAACATCTTGTTAATTGCACATTTATCCCCACCCCTTTTAATCATTTATACATAAACTCCCAACCTTCTGTTATTTGAATATTGACCTCTCTTGATCTTACGTATTCATTTTGTCCTCACAAATGTTTTTCTTTTCAATGATTTAGTACTCTATTCACTTTTCATTTCATTAATTTCACTATTTTTATCTTGATTTAGGTTTTTTTAATTTAATTTAACCCATTTTACTATTGGTTAAATTTCTCATCTTTTAAATACCCAGAAAAATTATAATCGAGGGTTTACATAAATCACCTGACCCTAAAGTTTTCCCCTCTTTCCCATTCAAAATAGTTGCCAGTCATTCCATCTCTCTTGTTCCATCTCTCTCTTAGTCTTTTTCGTTATCTCTCATGTTAAAACTTGAGAGGTTGTTACAGATTATTTCCTTTGCCATCTCCCCTTTCCCGTTCTTCCTCTCTTGATACAACAATTTGGATACAGATTTATAGTAACTGCACATCCCCATCAAATCTCAATCACCTGTCTCCCCATGCCTTCTCTCTCTTATTCCTTCTTTTCATCAAAGACCCACTCTAATTTGTAGAATTAGTTTGTGTGGTATTTGTAACGTTGCCAACATTTGAATACGAATTTCTTTATAATAAATCCAAAAACAATGTAATTTTTTTTTTTTTTTGAGTTTGAAACAATCGACTAGTTAAACCAGAACCTTACATTTTAAATTTTGATCATTTCCTAACTTTGAGTATTACATATAATTCTCATAAATTAATAAAATATCAGCAGAATCTCCTTTGTATATTTAACATTCCAAGTGTCAATATCAATTCAAAGCACAATCAAACACACTTCTTATCCATAAAATCATGCAAAACTCATCACTTCACCTCCGATCTAATCATCATGGATTTCATCTCATTATATCCAACAATCCTTTATTCAATCTCATTAATTAACCCACAACACTACTAACATCTATTAGTTTCACATTATTATTAATAATAAGACATTATGACATTTACAACAAATTTTACGTCAACTAACATTTGAATATATATATATATATATATATATATATATATATATATATATAAGTTAATTTAATTATATTATTTCTACACAAAATACATGCATAATATATATTTATGACTTTAGTTTTACAAAGTTTCAAGTAACATACACATTTACATCACTATAATTAGTCGTTATAATTGATAATTTAATCCAATAACATCTTAGTTACATAACCAAATAAAATGTCTATAATTACAACCCAAAATTTTGATTATACATCCTACAAGTCCACATTTACCTAAGTTTAAATAAAAGTAACAACTAATGGCTGCTCCTAGCAAGTAAGCTTGTGAGATACCTGTAATAAAATAAATGTCACTTATTAAGTCTCAAGGTTAATAATTTATTAGAACTTCAAGAATTTTAAAATCTTTCATCTAGACAATATTTAAAACCATTTTTTTATATAATCATTTAAAATTTCTCATTACATTAGTTCATTCAACATGAAACAAATCTTTTAATACTCATTACATAATTAATTGTCCTATCATTCCTATATGGAAGCCAACAATCCAATATTTCTTCATGAATAACAATTACTCCGGCAAACTCATATTAGTTGCCAATCAAATCTATCATTCCTATTTGGAAGGCGATAATTCAATATTCCTTTATGAATATCAATTACTCCAGCAAACCTATCTTGGTTGTCAATCGATCAAGCATTCTTGTTTGGAATCCAATAATCTGATATTTCTTCATGAATAGCAATTACTCTGGCAAACCCATCTTGTTTGCTAATCAATCTAACATTCATGTTCGAAAGTCAATAATTTGATATTCCTTCATGAATATAAATTACTTCTACAAACCCATCTTGGATGTCAATTGATCCGACATTCCCGTTCGATAACCAATAATATGGTACTTCTTAACAAATACCAACCAATTCTTACAAGTCACTTATCTTTCCTCTCCATATATGTTGGCACTATCACTATTCACATTTTCATAGACTAAATAATTCATAAACAAAGGTAGAGGAAAATTTTAAAGGAGAATTACTACAAGGTACCGGGTACCTACCTATAACCAGACTATAAGTGGCTCTACCTGCTTGCTGAATCACTCCAGTGGCCTCTCTTGCTGCTCGAGATGATCTAACTCCTCTTGTTTGGGGTCTTACTCTAATAACCTCTCTAGAATCAATAAGATTTCACTATATTATTAATTTATTAATAATTCTAATGGACCTAAATTCCATACATACATAATAATTCTAATGGACCTAAATTCCATACATACATAAGAAATCACCACTATAACAATAATACATATTAAAAACACACAATTTACAAATTCTAAGCACACTATAACTCTTATAAATTCTTCTCCTTTTTGGCTGGCCACCTTTGCCTCAATACATCCTAATTTTTCAATTCAATTTAACAAATTTCTTACTTTCTGTAATCATTTCATCATCTACAACAATAATTAACAACCAATTCCAATTTCCCTCAAATTTCATCCAAGAACCCTAAATCCTAATTTGTAAGAATTCAATCAAATTAAAGCATTATTCTATAAGAAATTTATCTAAGTATGTAAGAACATCTTACCAAGCAATATTTAGGGCTTCAAACACTCTTAAATCAAAATTTCCAACTCTTCTTCATCCTCTAAAATTGTCGCCCCTTTCTCCTCCTCTCACTTGATTTCTCCTCACCAATTTAGTGATTAATGTGTTTAATTCTTGTAATTATCAAGAATTTCTCTCAATCTGATGTTTTTCTAAGGCTTTTCACTACTCTTCTCTAGCAAAACGAAAAAAAATATCTTCCCTTATTTTTCTTTCTTAATGGCCGGCATGCATGCATATATATCATTTATAATCTTTCATGTTTTCCAGAAATTTTTTTCTAGATCCCAACACATGTTTATATCAAATTTTACTTGGGCTATTTTTAATTTTATTAAATTACATAATGGTACTTTTGGTTCCACGTATATTACTTCCATTTAGTTTTTATATGCATTTCTATATTTTTTTATTTTCCAAGTATTTTTCATATTTTTATTTTTTTAACACCCATACATAACATTTTATTACAAATTTCCAAAACCACCATCATTCCCGTAATTTAATTACCATTTTTCCTATTTAACATAATATTTTTTTTATTAATATTGCGGATTTTATCCAAGAATTTACAAAATTGATATGGTAGAAGCAAATCCATCAGCGTCTTTGCATGTTACTGGTTTTCCATTTCGACGCTAGTTTTGTTGTTTTCCTTTTTTCTTTATGGATGGTCTTATATATATATTCTTAGTTTTATATGTTACTCTTTTATTATTAATTTATTTCATATGAGATTAATAGCATTAATATGGCTAATTGAATAATTTCAAATAAATTATGAATTTTTTTGATGTATGATAAGGTTGTTTGGGTTAGGCCTAAATGATTAGGCTCGACCTTGACTTAAAAACCTTTTCTCTCCTCTCTTTTTATTTTTTTTTCTCTTTTATTTTTCCATAAATTTTAATAATTTTCAAACTAAGAAACTAACCATGTATACATAGAAGTTCCAATAAAAGTATTCATATGCTATCTTCTTTTTATTGGATGATAACACGACCAAACATGATTCTATTTTCTATAGCTAATCATGATTAATATTTCCTTTCAAGATCAGCCACTTCACAGGTAAAGCATCTAGATTGACATATGTATCTTTTTACTTAACCATTTACATGTAGACACCAGATTAAACACTCTTACATACGAGTTATACTAATGTCACCATCTTATTATGGTGAACTACATTCACCTTCATCTTTCAAGGTAAGTCAGTGAATAAGTTGTTTAAATACCTTTATTGCTTAATGATACAAGGCAGACAACCCAACTCTCAGTGAAGGTTTAGACAGTATTGAAAGGATGAAAGAAACCACTACACTCTGCATATGGCTGGAGATTCACTTATATAGAAACCTTTACAGACTCTATTTAAAGACACACGTGCTATACAAGGAAATATAACTATACATTTTACAACCAGCACAAATCAATTCCTATATCTATGGTCTTTTATATTGCAGTAATTATTTTCTTAACATATATGATTCAATAATTATCTCATTGACATATTGCTTCCTTAATATTAGCCTTGATGCTCTATGTTATCGCCAACACCCCCTCGCAAGGTAAGCGTAGGTGGCAATACGTGAAGCTTGGATCGGAAGAGCTTAAACAGGGGACAAGATAGGCTTTTGGTAAATATGTCTACAAATTGCAAACGTGATGGAACATGTTGAATATTTAAGACACCATTGTAGATTAATTCTCGAACAAAATGAATATCAATATCAATATGTCGAGACCGTTTTTGAGCAACTAGATTGCAACTCATGAAGATGGCACTGATGTTATCACAAAGTAATGTCAACAACACCTTTTGTTAAATGTGCAGATCATGAAGGATGTTTAACATCCATTTAATTTCAGTTGTTGTTAATGCTAATGCTCGGTTTTCTGACTCTGCAAAAGAACGAGTGACAGTGGATTGCTTTTTAGAGATCCATGATACTAAATTATCTCCAATAAAAATTAAGTAATCAGATGTGGCTCAACTTGTGTCAGGGCAGCCAGCCTAATCAGCATCAGAGTACGCCAAGATATGCAGACTGGTGGATGGATGGAGATGAAGACCAAAGTGAAGAGTGCCCTTAATATATCGAAGGATTCGTTTAACTGCCTAAAAACGGTGATCTTTTATGGCATGCATGAATTGGCTCACTAAATTCACTGCATGTGTAATATCCGGGCTGGTGATTGTTAAGTACTGCAATACACCAACTAAAAAGTGATAAGTAGATAGGGAATGAAATAGAGAACCAGCAGTAGTTAAGTGAGTGGAGATAACAATTGGGGTTGCAATTGGCTTAGAATCAAGTAAGTTAGCACGAAGAAGAATATCTCGTGCATATTTCAGTTGACTGAGGAAAATTCCAGTTGCTGAGGGAGTAGCTTCTAGTCCCAAAAAATAATTTAAGTTGCCAAGGTCCTTCATGGAGAACTTGTCTCATAATTTTTCAATGAGATTACCAATGAGTGATTGGTGGTTGCCTGTGAGAACAATGTCATCAACGTGTAAGAGTAAGTAAAGAATACCATTGGCCAATGAATGAACAAATAGGCTAGAATCTGATTTGCTGTAACTAAAACCAATAGAGAGTAAAAATGTGCTGAAACAATGAAACCATGCTCTTGGGGCTTGCTTCAAGCCATAGATTGCCTTTTTGAGACGACAAACATGATGTGGGTAAGAAGCATCAATATATCTTAGTGGTCGCTCTATAAAAACCTCTTCTCATAGAATACCATGTAAGAAAACATTTTTAACTTCTAGTTGACGTATAATCCAGCCACGAGAAACTGAGATAGATAGGATAAGTCTAACTGTTGATGCGCGAATGACTAGGCTGAATGTATCATTAAAGTCAAGACCATAGAGTTGTGTATAGCCTTTAGCAACAAGGCGAGCTTTAAGTTTATCAATAGTTCCATCCAAATGATATTTAGTACGAAAGACCCATTTAGAGCCAACAACATTTTTGGCAGATGATCTTTGAACTAAATCCCATGTTTGATTGAGTTTGAGAGCATGAATTTCTTCATTCATTGCAACAAGCCATTCTGGAATCTTAGCAGCACTTTTAAATCCTTTGGTTCCTTCGTTACTATAAGAGAGCATAGTAAAGGAGAGGATGGAACTTGACAAACATAATTGGAATGTTTAGTTTTGGAGATACCAGTTTTCCCACGAGTGATCATAGAATGAGAGTTCTGAGTTGAGAGGCGCAAAATTAATGGAGGCGACATATCTGATATAACTTCAATTGAAGAAGTATTTGGAGAAGGTAGAAGCAGTGCTGACACAAGAGAATTGTCAAACTCTAAAGCACAAGATTTACATGGCGGAGACTCAGATGTGTGTGGTAAGGATTAAGAATCTGCAGAAGAATTAGTGCCAGATAAGGAAGAGTTCGATATGCAGGGATCATGAAAGAAAATGAAATTTGAAAGAGCTGAAGAAGGCTGCATATTAGAAGACGAATATGGAAATACTATTTCATCAAATCATGCATGCCTAGTTACAAAAACTCAATGTGATGTAAGATCTAAACATCGAAATCCTTTATAGGAAGGAGTGTATCCAAGAAAGATACAAGGAAGACTGTGTGGTTCAAATTTTATGTTTAGCATAATCACGCAAATATGGAAAACACAAGCAGCCAAATGTGTGAAATATAGCATAAGCAGGAGTCTTACTATATAGAATTTCAAATGGAGATAGTTCATTCAAGACAGGTGTAGGCAAGCGATTTATGACGTATATAGTTGTACTGAAGACTTCAACCCAAAACCAAAAAGGAGAATTAGCATGAAAAAGCATTGTGAGACCTGTTTCAGTGAGGTGTTTATGTTTCCTCTCGGCTCTGCCATTTTAAGATGGTGTATAAAGACAAGAAATTTGATGATGAATGCCCCCATCACTTTGAAATATTTTTATTTTCGTTGAGAACTGATTTCAACCAAGGTTTGACATTTGATGAAGGTGGGATAAAAATCAGCTTTGGTTTCCAATGGATAACACCAAGTGAAGCGCGAGAGATCATCGATAAAAATGACATAATATCGATATCCTTAGATGGAAGCTATAGGTGTTTGTCCCCATAAATTGCAATGGATGAGACCTAAGATGATGTTTGAGCGGCTTTCACTTATTTAAAATGGAAGTTTATGGCTTTTAGCCTTTTGACAGCTAAAAAGACCTTTTTTTTATTGAGCATAGAAATTATTTTAGAGGAGACATGACCCAAATGAGCATGCCAAATATCAAAGGAATGACAAAGATTATGTTTCATAATGACAAAAAAAAGAGCTTGGTTGCCATGCTTTAGTACGTAAAGGTCATCTACACGATCACCGCTTGCCACAACCTTTCGAGTTTGAAGATTCTGTATGATAAAATAATTGTTAATAAAGGAAACAAATAAAGGAAAATCACTTGTAAGTTTGCTGACAGATAACAGATTTTTGGTTATTTATGGAACAACAAGAACATTTTTTAATGTGATAGAAGGAGTGGGAGAACATGAACCCATATGTGTAATAAGTATAGATGATCCATTTCCAACAGTAACTTTGTCCATACAAGTGTAAAGTTCCATTTTGTCAAGTTGAGACACATCTGAGGTCATGTGTGCCGATGCTCCTGTATCAGTATACTAGTCAACAATATCATTTCTAAGTGTGCAATTTGCAAGTGCTTCAGCGTGCGCATCATATTTTGTGTATCTGTGTTTGCAGTTTGTGGCATAGTTTCCTTTTTCACAACATATTTGACAACGAGGAGGGTGTTTATACTATTGTTTGCCACGATTTCCTCCTTTGAATTGGGCTCCCTTATATTTCTGGTGAGAAGTGTTAGGCTTTGCATATTGGTTGAAAGAGGAGGCATTAACAACATAAGCAGAGGCACCTGCATTGTTGTCAATGGTCTTGAAAAAAATATCAATGCTTTCAGCCTTAGCGACAATATCGTTGAAACTTGAGATTGGGGTTAAAGAAAGTTGAGTAGTGGAGAAAGTGGAGAATTCATGGCCTAGACCATGTAAATACCAGTGAACTTTGTCAGCATCTTCAACTGGTCATCCCATTGCTGATAGTTGATCACAATGAGATTTGAATGCGCGAGAGTATTCTACAACACTACGAGAACCATGCTTCATGAGATGAAGTTCATCCTTGATTTGAAGCTCACGAGCCTTGGATTTGTGGCTTAAAGCAGTTTCAAGGGCAATCCAAACATCTTTTGATGTTGTAAGGTCAATAACTACAGATAATGCTTCCTCCGTAAGAGAGGAAAAAAGAAGACTCATAATAAGCTGATCATTTTGTTTCCAAAGATCATTAGCTGTGGGATTAATGGTAGCGAAAGGCATTAAGGTTGAACCATCAACATAACCATAGAATTTTTGGCATTGCAGCAGAGGTGCAACTTGACTGCGCCAGAGAAGAAAGTTTATTGATGATAATTTGATTGTTACCATATGAACCATGGTGTTGAAAGTGAGGGTAGTGGTAGAAGAATTGGTTGAGGCCATAAGATCGGTTGGAGGTAAGTCCTATAAATGCTTCTGATACCAAGTAAAGGTTTATACAATATTGAAAGGATGAAAGAAACCATTGCACTCTACATATTGCTGGAAATTCACTTATATAAAAACCTTTATAGACTCTATTTAAAGACACACGTGTTATACAAGGAAATATGATTATACATTCTATAACCAGCACAAATCAATTCCTATATTTATGGTCTTTTATATTGCAGTAATTATTTTCTTAATATATATGATTCAATAATTATCTGCTTGACATATTGTTTCTTTAATATTAGCCTTGATGCTCTATGTTATTGCCAACACTCTCTACCACACACAAGCTCTTGCTTTTGTCTATAATTTTCAGTTTCAGCATCTTAAATTTATTTACTAAACTAACTGAAGTATCGAAAGGACCCCTAAAACACATATGAAATTGTTTTTGCTGGTAACAATCATCCATAATGTCCTAGTTCGTTGTCAATAGTGGAAAGCTCCTGAAATCATTTGAAGTTTTTGAAAACTAAAATCCAAGAAACTTTGGAATAAATAACTCCAAATATCCACTAATTAAAGTATATGGTAACAAATGAAACCAAATTATAACAGTAAAATATCTTATCTTCTCCTCTAATTAGAATCTTCAATTGATCTTGTGTATATGATTTTCTTGATCTCCTCTAATTTGGAACCATGATTGGTTTGTTTCTAATTGCCTCACAATATTCTTTATATTATATTCTTTAATAGTAACTTGTGCAGAAAATGATTTAAAGCACAATTAATGAGCTAGAATGATAGCTTGGCAGCTTTCGAATCCTAACAGTGTAAGAAAAGAAATTGCTTTATTAGGAATACACCCTGAATATTTCAAGCTCAAGTTATAAACATCTTGAAGAGATGTTATTCTTTATGGGAGAATGGAAATGATGATCAACAATTCAGGCATATGGAACATGAGAGAGAGAAAGTGCGGAGACATGAGTACGAAGTTAGCAAGAATTAATCATAGCTATTGGGATGTGGTGGCCACTCTTGCGATATTTCACGTTTCCAAATCTAGAGCAAGAGACCATACAAATTGTTGAGTAGTTGTCAAACAAAGGATAAAAAGGTTTCCCTTGGGTAAGTCTTGTTGTCTCAAACATGGTTCCGTACGTAAATGGAAAATAATAATGGCTCTTGCTGTCTTGTTGAGTAGCTTGCCTAAGCTAAAACAAAACTAGAAAGAAGATAAATAAAAAAAAAAGATAAAAAAAGGAGAGATTTACACAATTTCATTTGAAAATGGAGAATGATTAGCATCTTTAAGGAAAGCTTTGTTTCCAAAGACAAGGCACCAATAAAAAAAGAGTTTGGTGACATGGTTTTAGATTATTAGAGAAAAGTGGTATCTTGAAAGTAATACGTGAGGTGATCTTGTTGATTGGTAATGAATCCACTTTAATTTTAATTAAATTCCTTTACTTTTTGTTTGATTGTTAAGAAAAATCGAAAAATATGAATGGAGATTGTACAAAAATAATTAATATATCAAGACCAAAACAATAACACGTTAATTCCTATTAAAAATCGAGTGGATGCTTGCTTTGCTTTTTCCAACTAAGTAACGAATTGCTTTAAAATTGTGGTCGCACATTGTGAGAAAAATAGCCCAGCACTCATATTATTCATGTTCCTGATTTCCTTGCAAGGAAGGGAAAATATTATGGCCATACACAACCAGATTTAATAGTTTTACCGGTAAAAATTTATATTGGTATTTACACTCTTAGTTTGTTGGTACGTATTTTACCGATGAGCTCACGGACATAAATGCTCCATTGAAAAAACTCTCGTCGGTAATTTATAGTTTGTCGGTAAGTCCATCGGTAATAAATATACTGATGAATTTACCAATGGAAAAGGCACACAAAAAAATTATCCGCTTCATTCCGTCGGTATATCCATCGGTAAATTTAACATATCACCGACAGGAAAACTGTATGTAATTCCATCAATATTTTTTATTTTTCCGTCAATATATCCATCATTAAATATAACATATCACCAACAGAATATCATCTGTAATTTTATCGGTAAGTTAATAGTAGCAATGATATTTGCAGTAATTCTTTTTCAACTCTCTGGAATATATCGACGGACATGGTCAGTTGATAATACTGTTAGTATTATTTAAAAATATATTGAACAAAAGTAGAAAATAACTAAGATAAATTAAAATAATGTAAAAATCAAATATTTATTACATATTTAAACATTTTTACATTCAAATACAATAAATTTAAAATAGAGGTGGCGCTGGAGGAGGAGGAGGAGGAGAAAGAGCCTGGTCATCGTTGGGACCATGAGGCTAATTAGGGGGTGCACATGTACCACTCATTTGTGATCTCATCTTCATTACCACTTAACAGAGTTCTTCATAATCAACAGTGAGTCATTCATATTTTTCATCAAGATGGGTCATCTGATCCTGTACTCGTTGGTCTAACATCGCTGCAAACTCCGGAGTTTGAGTACTCAGAACCAATTGCAAGCACCCAACAGTCAAAACATTACGGGTCATTCGCAACTTCTCAACCATAGTGTTAGAGAGTCCGTACACCCTATTTCTATCGAGTCCACTGAACGATTCTGCCTCCAACCACAAATCCAAATCAAGATCCGGATGGGTTAAAGAATCTTCCTCGTATTTCTCCTTCAACCGGCTATTATATGTATCCTGGAAAGAAAAAATAAATTCATCAAATTCAAGGAAATAATAACTTAAGAGAAAAATGGTTGAAAACCAACATACCACAAAGTGTTGAGCTTTGCTTTCCACGAACTATTGCACCCTTTTTTTGTGATCATCACTCCGCACATATGTTTCAACAAAAAGCTCTATTGGACTTGGCTTGCATCCATGAATCATAGCCTGCAAGATAAAAATATTGTCATATAAATATATTTATAAAAAAACAACAAAAAATGGATGTAACAAAAAAAATCTTATCATCTGCTTTACATGTGAAACGAATGGAACAAAGTCGTCGGTGTTCGTGGTAATAAAACTATGAACACGCCGGTTTTAGTTCTCTATACTGAACTATGACCGTTGTGTGAAATGCGCAAATTTCACGTATTGAATGTATTTTGCTCATATAGCCTCTAAGATGTATGGCGGTCTGAAATCATTCCAAACAACCACGTTATTCCAACTTGGAATTGCTCGTTTTCTTTCATATATTTTTTTTATTTTCTTTTGCGTCTCGTACCACAAAATCATGCAACCTATATGATACAAATGAATTATATGTTAGTAAATGAAAAATAAAATTTTGATATTTTGAATAAACAAAAATCATTCTGATTTTAATCTTACCTAGTAGCAGTGTGATTCTCTTAAACCCTCCTCGCAACATTATCATCAACGCTCTCTCATTCAAATTTTCTCTTGTAGTAAAAATTTATACATTTAAAATTTCAGTAATTTCAATAAACTAACTAAACTAACATAATAATAAAAATATTTAAGTTAATCTAACATTAAACCTTGAAAATCATGCATCAACTTGTGGTTTCCTTTCAGGATGTTTGGAAACCTGGCTCAATTGAAACAATAGAATTTAAATAGACAATTTAAAGACCGATGTTATTGTTCTCGCAACTTCAATGTTTGTAAACTTGAAATTGAATTCGTTAATGAAATTATTATTTCAAAATTATTAAACATGTCATTGAGAAAGCAAAACAAACTTACATTGAAATGTCATCTTTCCACTAGGCCTTGTACTTGCGGGTAAATGGATCTTACTATGAAGAGACCCCCCTTGATCTTACTTGAAGAGCCTGCATCGTGAGTTGATGTGTGTGCCTCAGGTAACTGTTCTTAGTCAGCAGCTAATGACTCGTGGTCATCAGCATCGTTGCTAGAAGAGCTAGCAGCGATCTTGTCCTTACAATGTGAAATAGAATTTTCCCTAGACATCTATACAAATTAACAGATACAAAAAAATTAAATAATTTCTATTTAAAAAAAATCAGCAGCATCTCTCCTATATGGGAAGCTACTTAAAAATTTTAAACTTGCAAATACACAACATATATGTCACAAACCAGTTGATTTTATTCAATTTCTTCTAACAATTTAGAATAATTCAATTTCATAGAAAATTCTCATTTTCTATATCATAGTATTTCGAATCCTAAATTTACAAAAATTCAAAAATAATAATTAAAATGAATCCTACACATTTAATTGAACAACAAAATTGGAAAAACAAATAATTAAAATTCCACAAAATAATGCAAAGATTATTTCAATAACAACAAAAATTCAACACAACTATTAATTCATAAAATTATTGAGAACACAAAATTGAACAAAAATAGTGACAAAAAAAATAATGCAAAAAAAAACACAATAAAAGAAGAAAAAGGAATGAAAAATTCTTACCATAATGACATGCTTAATTTAGGTTGAGAATTAAAAATAAAAAAAATAAATGAAAAGAGATTGTTCAAAAAACCTAAAAAATAAGAAGAAAAATGAAGAAAGACAATATACCTTAGGATGAGAATATAAGAAGATGCTTGATTTCGACTCATGAACAATTGAGAGACATAAGAGAAGAGAAGAAGAAAGAAGAAGCCCTAACTATTCTGCACACAGTCTTTTTATATTAGGTTTTACAAATAGAATTGTTGATGGAATATTAAATATTAAAATTTTTAAAATTTTCATTAATTTCGTCTATAAAGTTAAATTGAAAATTTCAATTTACACGAAAATTTTGAGAAACCCCTCCAAATATTATCGATGGTTTTTCATTTTGTCGATGATTCTGTTAGTAAAAGAGTAAACAGTCAACAATAAAAAAGAACATTAATTGTCAACGCGTTGGAATTTTCATTTTGTCGGTGATTCCATTGGGAAAAAAAAGCATTAATTATCAGCACCTTGAAAAGTGAATAGTTTCAATCGACACTGGAATATACCGACGGACACATTTCATCAATATACCCGTGTGTAATAAACATCATAAATAGTGTCAGGAAGAAAGGGAACAATTCATCGCTACTGGAATATACCGACAAACACATTTTGTCGGTATACCCATATGTAATGAACACCATGAACAGTGCTACAGAGAAGGGGAACAGTTCTCATCACCATTGGAATATACTGATGGACACATTTCTTTGGTATATCCATGTGTAATGAACACCATGAACAGTGCTAGAGAGAGGAGGAATAGTTCTCATCACCACTAGAATATACCTACGGACACATTCTGTCAGTATACCTGTGTATAATGTATATTATGTCGGTATTTCCATCAGTGTAAAACAGTGTCTAATGTCAAATTGCATATATATTCCCTATTTATCCATCCTGCACATACTTAAATTCACAGTTGCACGCACAACACAATAACATCAGTTCACATCATAATAATAAAATAAATATTTTCTTGTCATTCAATTATAATTTAACATCATTTTTATTACATGAAAGTGAATTTCATCCATAAATATTATATTATAGTTTATGCCATTACATATTCCTGTTTTGCAAATTAATCAGAATTGTCTTTTTCTTCTTCTTCTTCAATTGACTCGTCCTCATCTCCATCACAATCTTTTAAGTTGATTTCATTGCTATTATCTTCATAGACTTGTGCATGTCTACTGGAACTCAAAACATCATTCAACTCCTCAGTTTCAACATCAACAAAAATATTCTCGGCGACACACAAATTTTAATTTTCTTCTAAGTCATTAGACGAAGTAACTCAATATGAATTAACTAACAAAGTTGAAAGACATCATCTCCCACATTTAATTCATTATTCCCATCCTGAATAACCTCAACACGACCCCTAAGTTTGGTTCTCATTATGGATAACCTTTCAACTCTTAAACGATCCTTTCTAAAAAAAACAAGTGTATGTGTAATAAACTTGTTGATATTTCTTAGTGAAAACAAAGACATCGTCGACATTGCAAAGTCTAGCCTTTGAATTAATTTCGACCAAACCATAATGAGAATCTACTCTGATTTCTTTGTCAGTGGTGTCATACCAATATCATTTGAATAAAAACACTTTATTCTGCTTATTATGATATTACAATTCAACTACCTCTTTTAACTTCCTATAATAGTCAACTTTAAACTCATTAGAAGTCGATTCCTTAACACAAACTTTATTGTTATATGTCTTTCTACCCTGCCCATATTCTTCAGTATGAAACACATATCCATTGATGAAATTCCCTTTGTAAAACTTCACCTTTCTTTTAGGACCCAGATATAGTAAAGAGAAAGTAACACTAGCATTCCCTCCTAATTTATGAAACTGGTACATGAAGTATAACCATGAACAGTTAATGAGAAATGTGTAATGAAATTAAGTATCTCGAGAGATAAGAATAATTAAACAGTATTTACATGTGTTATGAACCACATGGAAAATTGTTCATCTTGATTCCACTAAAAATTAAGGATGGACACTGTTAAAGTGTTTCCAAACTTCACCATTGGAAGGGTGTACCATTACTCCATCCACCACATCATATGATTGGTGCCATATCATATGCTTAGCAATCTTTAGTGACATGAATAACCTCTGCAGTCTAGGTGTGATTGGAAAGTATTTAAGTTTTTTGTGCGTGAAAAGAGTCCTTCCCTTACCAATTATGGGTTTATAACAAGAATGCTTATATGTTCTACACTCAGTCAACTCTACATTTTCAAGGTAGTACAACATGAAAAAGTTTGGAAACATGTCAATTTTTCTAGTATCCTAGACCGAGGGGTTTCATCATGGACTTAGCAACATAAAAGTTCTCTTTCAGCCTGTTCCCTTCAGGTAAAATGCTTCTCATCCATTCAACAATTTTGTCATAACTGACCTCACTCAACCCAAGATCCGACTTGATGGTGAACATTTGTGCAACGGCTGATAATTTACTGTGATTTGTGCAACCATCTCATAATGATTCATTATAATCTTTCAAAAGATCAAAATATCTGGTTGCATTTATATTAGGTTCTTCATTAACAATTGGACATTGATTGGCATGATCCTGATTTATTCTCATTGCATCCATAATCATATTCCTATAAGGATTACTATTGTCATCTAGAACACTATGCACGTTGCTTACTTAAGGTTGTGTTCAAATAAAATTTTTAACATTGTAAAATTGTGTTCAAATAAAAAAAAAGGTAGATTTGCTTACTTAAGGTGGAGAATCCTCAATAAATTTTGAATCAGAACACGGATGCTGACAAACCGAGTGTTGTTGTGGGAGGTTGAATTCTGTTGAAATGGGAGGGGAGGGGGTGGCTGTTTGTTGTAGAAAAAAATGCATAAGAAAAAAGGAGAAATGAGGGAGGGGGAGAGGAGGATCGATCGTCAGGTCATAAATTAAATATTACCGACAGAGTTACCGACAAAATTATTCTGACGGTTACTCCATCGATCATTCGGTTGGTACAAATATCACATCACCGTACAATGTGTCTTTTTTTAATCCCACTGTAATACCCTTTGTAATATACCAATGAAAAAATTTCATCGATATATTTACAAACATACTTTACCGTCAGGTTATTAATTATGTTGGTAACGTTGTCTGTAAAAGTTACACATCATCATATTTTTTGGCTTTTTTTATTCTTTCTTTCCCCACTATAGTTCCCTCAGTATATACCGAGGGAATACTTCCGTTTGAGAATATAATTAGAAAATGAGATAATCCCATATGTTTATATGTGAATGTGTGTGAATGGATTATTAATATTTATACATGGATTATGTAATCAATGCTCAGTCGATAAATATTCCATGACTTGGTTTGAACCAGGAAGCAGGCTAATCATCATGTATATTTGGACCTAACTGACCCAATATTGTCATAAAATACTAACATAAAGCACATGTTATAGGTTAGCAAGCGACATATAGGGAATAAAATGAAAAATGGCATTTAATAGATTTCTTGGGATACCAATTTATTCAACTTAATTCCATCAACATGATTATATCTATTGACTAGAAAGTTGGAGAAACAAGGAAAAGAGAATAGTGTTGGTGTTAGCTACAGCACATCGACATTGTAAAGATTTCATTGATAAGATATGAAAGGTATATTCATTTGAAAAGGTTACGGCTTTCCTTGCATTTAGTCGACAATTGACATTGATAACTAGCTTTCTACTAAAATGGTTTTCAAAAACAAGATAACAAGATTCTGATCGTTTAATATGTCATTGTTTGCTTCTTCTTGTTCTTCTTCGTCTTCTTCTTTTTCTTGATTTAACAACTCACAATGACAGGGCTTGAAATCACAGCGGGTTCATTAATCGATTTTTAAGTAAATTACACTAAAGCTACTTAAACATCCATTAAAAAAATTTTGGTAAAACCATAAACACATTTTTGCATCTACTACAGTTTATGAACTTGGTGTGTTTAGTATTAATTATAGTGCATTATATTTTTTAAAAATACTTTTCAATTAAAAATATATTAAAATAATATTTGTTTTAGATTTTTATTTTTATTTTCAATATCAATATATCATGATAATAGAAAAAACTTTAAAAAATATCAACCTTTTCAAATGAAAAATAATTTTTAAAAGTATTTTGAAAAATAGAAGCAAATGCAATACTAAAACTCTTAATTCTAACTTTTCTAAGGTAAACTATATATAGTGAAAATAAATTAAAGAATGGGTAACACAAACAAAATAAAATGTTTTTTCTTAAGTAAGCATATTGTATGTAGAACAGTTGATAAATCGTCCACGCTCATCATAAGATCCCCGGGCCCAATAATAAGTATTTCCTTAGCACAAAGGAAGGAAAAAAACGGTTTTCATGCCCACGATTCTGCATAAATATTGATCCAACAAAATTTCTTGGCCATTCTTTCCTTAAGCCGCTGTTTATTTTATTTATTTATTTATTTTTAATAGGATAGATCCTTAAATTCTTGGGTAATATATCTTTCTTTTGGTGAAAAGATCGTTACTAATTAATCCCTATAATTAATATGGCACTTTGTGCTGTTAGAATTACACATGGTACCTTCAAAACATGGACAGCTTATCTTGAATACAAAAGTTCGGAAAGGCTGAAGAGATCACTCTCAAAGCCATATACAGAGAATTTGGGCTGGCAGTGATTGAGATTGATGGATACAAATGTTCCTCCCCCTAAAAGCAAGAAATTTTTGCTGTGAACATCTTGAGAATTGTGATCAATGAACGATGTGCCATCAACACCACTTATACTGGTGGACCCTTTTCCCAGTGCCATAATTAAGCCTTTCACCTCGCTCTTAAATCAATTGCAGTACATGATGTAAGAGAACTGATGGTGTTAATGCCATGCAATTTGTCAATCCATGTTACTTGCAGATTATACAAGATGTTTTGGCGATGAAAAAGTAATTCTCTTCTTGCAAGACAATTCATACACTAAGAAAACGATAGTATATAGAATAAAGAAAGGCGAAAAAGAAAAAGTAGTCGCAGTCATGAGGAATTACTAGAACAAGGGACAAGAAAGATAAAAACAAAAAAAAAATTAATAAAGAAGGATAAAGTCTCTAAATGTGCTGTGGATTGTAGAATAAAGGCAGGGATAATGAAGAATAAAGTGACTCGGATAATTACATTTAATAAAGGTGGGACTAGAATTCATTTTTTTCCTCCATAGTACGTAAAATGGGTAAAGGTAACCAATATTATATCAAAGTCATAAGTATTATAATATATATTCTTTTCTCTTTTTTCCTAAACCCATCCTCAACACCAGAAAGTTACCTTCAATTGTGACATCTACAGCTAGCTTTGCATCTTGATTTTAACAATTTTTTGAGGGGAGTAATTAACCGTTTGAAATAGGGAAAAAAGTAAATTTGTTTAATTTCAATATAACTAGATTATGACTTTACAAAAACCCAGAAAGATCCTGCAAGTTGTCGTAAAAAATAAAAATTACAGTGATTAATTACTATTTTATTAACTGACCAAGATAAGAAAGCAGTGGTTGAGAAATCTTATGATAACCTAATGAATGATGACTTGATTAATTAATGGAGAGTGTTTTATTATGTAGCCCAAGGTGATCATCTTGCAATTCAAATGCCGAGCTATTAGCTAATTGCCCCACGTACATCAGTGAAATCTTTGCATGAACATGGTATATTTGACCAAAACAATTTTAATTAATTGATACAGGTCGTGATCAGTTTGATCCAATAGATTTGCTCTATATTATAGTTTTTAAAAAGATGTTTTAAAATAATGATGGATCTTTTTGCTTCAAACTAGGGATGCTTGAGTTCAGGTATGATTACAAAAATTCTTCTATAATTTTACTTTTCCTTTATAGTTTTATAAATTATATTTTTTTATCATGGACATATCCTCTGATCGCTCCCTCCCTCCCCACCAAGAAAAATTGGCCTTCTAAGGAAGCATCGTTGTCCTTTTGTTGAGACAACAGTACTACTACGGGAACAAATTAATATTGGCATGAGAACACAACTTAATTGATTTATTTTTTATATATAGTTATAGTGTTTCTCTCTGCAGTAATTCTGCCCGGCGAAGCATCACAAGACCACTAATAAAGCCTTCTATTCTTAACCAAGATGTAATTATCACGCTTTCGTCCCCTCGAAAAAAGCCTTATTTTTACCCTAAAGTTTTAAAATTGAAAAGAAGCTGGGACTGGGAAGTAAGGGATTAGTTGTTAGCACGCAAATGATAGGGGAAAATTAAATTTAAAGAATCCCTCTCCAAACCTACATACACATCACATACATAGGAGAAAATTTGATAGTAAAGTCACTTTCATGTCTTTGAATATAAATCATTCACATGAATTGCGTGACAATGTTTATTGTCGAAATTAATGGGACAGTTGTTAAATTAAGGAAGCCAGTGACTACTGAGATCACGTAAATGTGCATGCCACAGAAGAATGAAGAGCAATTAATTCACATAAAAGATAATATATTTTCAAACATCCTCCTGTTTTTATTAGCAAAGAAACCAAAGTAAACTAGTACCACTTAGCTAGTGTGTGTTCGGAAATTTGATGTAGGGTGTTTTTAAAAAAGCTTTTTAGTTAAAAATATATTCAAATGATATTTTAAAAAAATATTTTTAAAATCAACATATTAAAATTATCAATTTAATCTTTTTTAGATAAAAATCAGTTTAAAAATAACTTTAAAAAACAGTTCCGACCACAAAAACAAACACTACCTTAGTAACATTTTCGATAATCAAAGAGATTTTCCCCACATTAGCACAATAGGACAAATTGTTTCTCAAACTAGCACAATTGAAAAAATATTTCAGACTCTAGCACAGAACATCAATCGTGCATGTACCGCATGTGCGACCTATTAAGACGTGCATGTAGCACGTGCACATCCACAAGTTGTGCATATACTACATGTGTCACCACTAGTCCCACATGTAGTACATGTGCATCTTAATAGATTGCACATGAGTACATGCATGACTTCTCGAATAATTATTTCAAAACCAGTTTCCTCTTTCTTTTCTTGTCTTATTACTTCTTTCTTCCCCTGTCTTCTCCCTCCTCCTAACATCATTCCTAACTTAGGTCACTTGATCTCTTTCTCAATCATATAAAATAATAAATAAATAAAAACATTTCTCCCTTCACCGTGATATATAGACCTCACTTTCCTCTCTCTTTCTCCCTCTCCATCATTGATTCTCTCTCTAGTCATCCACCCGTGGCAGCCATTGGTCTCTTACCACCATTACCATCGCCGCTGCCAACCACAAGAGCCCTATTTTTTAACATGTACTAAAACTCTTATTTATATCTTATAAATGATAATATATTCTTTTCTCATATATTAGGTGATTTTTTTTTTAATATATGAGGGTTGGAGAGCTACGGTCGTGG
>Ga0307515_10007376_pt1 | contig 21753 bp, 7 predicted proteins | sample 17_EM_MG_FD_194513 | JGI IMG/M metagenome (GOLD analysis project Ga0307515, IMG submission 194513) | Populus trichocarpa ectomycorrhiza microbial communities from riparian zone in the Pacific Northwest, United States - 17_EM | ecosystem: Host-associated > Plants > Roots > Unclassified | place...
TCTTTGTATTAACCACGCATAGTTACGCGTACGTAGCCTTCTTCAATTACTACCCTGTTTAGTACATTGTATTCCAGCTCGTGCCCACTTCCGTGACACGTCCGTAGACGTAAGGTTAACTCCTTAACTCTACTTCTTTTAACCTTTATTGATTTGCTTGCTTATATCTACTATATTATATAGTGTAGTATATCTATATAAGCTGTAACGGGTAATAGTAGCTTATAGCGGGTAGAGGAGGTCTTATAACAGTCCGTAAAATTAATTAATAGGTCCGTAATAGTTTAAGAGGTCTTATAATGGTTTATAAAGGCGATTAATAGGTCTATAATAGTTTGTAGGAGGGTAGGGGGTTCTGTAAAGGTCTATATTCGCGTTTATAAACTTTTAGTAAACCGTATTAAGACTTAAATAAGTATATAGAGATGGTAATATTGTCTGTAATCCCTAACTTCCAACCTTTTAGCAGATCGTACTAGGATATAAACGGGTAGTCACTATTATATATCGCTTAGGAGGAGGAATTAAGTAATTGCTAATCTATGCGCGCTTACTAATTAGTGTTTATATTAATTTAATAATATAAGTAAGTTGTATTTAGGGGCACGAAATATATATAGTATTATATACTCTTTTAGATAGTAGTAACTATTAATTCTATTAAGGTAGACTACGTAGTCTATATACTAACGCGCCTCCCCTCTAATTAGTTAGTATATAAGTGGTTAGTGCACTAAACGTGTAACTACGCGTCTAGTATACCACGTGCTGTAATTATATAGCTTCCTTTCTTACTAAGAAGAATTATTTAATATATAGCCTATTGCTTTATTTACTAATTTTTTTATTTTTTTATTTTTTTATTTTTTTATTTTTTCCGAGAATTATTTTAAATTTTAGGTATTAGATTTACTAGTGCTGCTATAATTACTACTGCCAATAAGGCAGTATATAGGAAAAGATAGTTATTAGAAAAGCCCTTAAAGGTATTTTTTTCTTAATAGCTTTAAGAATATACTAATTCTATTTAGGAGTAATAAGATAGGAACCTTAAGGAGAAGTTAAGGTAAAAAAGATTGCTTTTTTTCTTAGTTTTTCTAATATTTTAGGGCTAGCTTTTAGGGACATAAGGACGTAGATCTTAGATACTATACTTACCGCGTCTAAAATTGTATAATTATAGCACCTGTTGTACTAACCGCGTGCTTACGCGTTCGGTACACCAGGTACGCGTTTACGCGTTCAGTGCACTAACTACTCGCTTACGCGTCTGGTGCACTTATAAAGCACTGACTAATTAGGGGGGAGGTGCATCAGTATATAGACCACGTAGTCTGCTTTATACAATTGATAGTCACCACTATCCAAACGAGCATATAATACTATACGTATTTCGTGCCCTTGGATACGACTCACTTGTGCTATTAAATTAGTACGAACACTGATTAGTAAGCGCGCATAGATCAGCAATTACTTGACACCTCCCCCCGAGCGATATATACGACAGCGACTACCTGTTTAGACTCCTAGTACGACCTGCTAAAAGGTCGGAAGTCGGGGATTACGGACTTATTACTAACTCTGTATACTTATTTAAGTCTTAGTATAGTTTACCGGAAGTTTATAGACGCGAATATAGACCTATATAGAACTCCTTACCCTTAACCTCTTTGAACCTTAAACCCCTATTCCTACTACACCCTCCCTTAATACCCCTAACCTCTTTTCGGACCCCTTATAGAGACCCTTTACCCTTCTACAAACCGTTACGGACCCGTTAATCGCCTTTATGGACCACTATAAGACCTCTTAAACTGTTACGGACCCGCTAATTGATTTTACGGACCGTTATAAGACCTCTTTCACCCGCTATAAGCTACTACTACCCACTACGGCTTATATAGACATACTATGCTACATAATATGGCAGACATAACTAAGCAAATTAGTGAAGGTTAAAAGAAGTGGAGTTAGGGAGTTAACCTTACGTCTACGGACGGCGTCAACGACTATATTAATTTTAAAATTCTTGAATACGGATATTATAAGCTTCTAAACAATGACCTATGGGAGCAATATAAGGAAGACTTTGCGGACTTTACGGAAGCTATTCTTAAGGCTTATAACCCTACTGCTATCTGTAACCTACGAACCCTTTTACGTTACTAAGGTGTATAGGTTAAAAAGGATAAATGAGTTACTGTTGTATGGTCCTTATACAATATAATATAGGAGGAGGACTAAATAGAATGGACTAAAGAGGAAATCCTAGACCAGGTCAAAGCTACTAAAGACCTCTTTGCTTCTCCTAAACTTAATAGGATTGCTGGCCTTATACCTAACCTACTTAACTAAATTCGCCCTATAAACTTAAGCGGCTTTAGAATTAACCTTGCTAGCTAAAATATACCCTACTCTTAAGCTACGGACTACGCTACGGACTATAATACCCCCGTAACCTAAAATACGGACTATAATACCCCTGTAAACCAAATTATGAACTAAATTACTTCTATTGTTTAAGTTATAGATCCGTAAGCCATATATCCGCAAGCTATATATCCGAAAGCTATATATCCGCAAGCCATATATCCGCAAGCTATAGATCCGCAAGTTATAGATCCGCAAGCCACCTAAGTAAAGACCTATAGTAAGGAGCTAGCTAACCTAGCCAAGCTCTATACCGACGAATCTAAGTATAGTGGTGAAAATGATAATTTTGACTTTAAACTAACTATCTTTATAGACCTTTGCCAGAAGGCTAATATTCCTAAATAAGAGTTTAGCCAAGCCTACTCTACTATGCTGCGCGGCCTAGCACTCGACTACTACTATACTAACCTTAAGAGCAACCCCCTTAGTGTTCCCTTTAATAAGCTATGCGAAGCCACCCGCAATTACTTTAAAGGACCGGAATATAAGCGTAATATCCTTACCTAATAGAATGCGACCAAGCTACGGACCGTAATTAACAAGAACACTAAAAAATTGACTATAGAGTGCTTACAAATTCTTATTAAAGACCTCCGGCACCTATAGTACGGCCTTAACGCTAAGCTTCGAATAGACGACTTCCTGCATAATAAACTTATTACGGCCTGCTAGGAAGTAGAGCCCTGTAAGTACGCCTACTACAAGCCTATAAACACCTTAGCTGGCCTTATTAACGATCTACGCTCCTTTATTGTAACGTACGAAGTCTTAAACCCACTAGGCAGCACTTAAGCCTTTATTACGGATATTTAATATCCGTAAATAGACTTAGACGTCTACTTTACGGACCGCCGCTACCGCTAGTAGCACCCGTACCGACTAAGTCTTACCCGTAACCCCTATAGTAACCCCTGTATAACAATATACCCCCATAGACGAACCAGCCAGAAGTGCTTCGTGTGCGGTAAGGAAGGATGTTGGTCTATAAGGCATACCTAGGAAGAACGTAATAAGTCTAGGAAGAGACTTAATAGCCGTATTAACCAGTTTATTTTGGAATACGAAAGAGAGGAAGTAGAAGAGCCCCCTAATAAGTTAATAGAAGCCCTTATAATTAACTTTAACTTAGACGCTTAGGAATAAGAGACCTTAGAGATATTCCTAACCACTTTTGGACCTTTTACGGACAGCTAAGCCTTTAATATTACGACCGTATTAGCTAACCGTTCCTTCCTACACTTAGTTACGCCCGAAAACTATTCCGTAAGCACCCCTGTTATAGACGTTATAGATTATAAGCAGGACCTATTTGCATATATTACTATAGAACACTATACCCCTAAGGAATTCTATAGTGTTATAATCGACATAGGCGCCTCTAAGAAGTCTACTCTAGGCTATAGATAATACCTCGCATATAGGACTACCGCAAATAATAATACGGATATTAATATTACGCAAACTAGGGCCGTAAACGTCTAATTTGGCATCGGCTTAACCGCATTAATTAGATTAGTTAAAGTTAAGACCCTAATTAGCCTAGTTAACTTCCACGTAGTAAAAGCGGACACCCCTTTTCTACTCTATCTTGCGGACATAGATAGGCTATAGGTCTACTACAACAATATTACGGACACCGTAATTGGCCCCGCAACTGCCCTAGGAAGTAAGCATATTACCCTACTAATTATATAACGATTTGGACACCCATTCCTTATATAGGGAGAGACTTTACAGACCTATATTTATGAATCTTTTAACTACAACTCGTGCTACCTTACCAGTACCGAGATCTACCGCCTATACCGCCGCTTCGGCCACCCGTTAGCCGAAAAGCTATATAGAGTCCTTAAACGCTCTAGATATAACGACATTAATAGGAAGGCAATTAACCACCTAACTAAATACTGCTCTTTTTACTAGAAATACGGACGTTTCCTAGGCCAATTTAAGTTCACCCTTTATAAGGACCTTAACTTCAACCACTTAGTATACGTGGACATTATGTATATTAACGGCAGTCTAGTATTACATATAATTGACGAGGTAACCCGCTATTAAGCCGCCCGTTAGTTGCAAAATATACCTATAAAATATACTTAGGATATTTTACGGACCTACTGGATTAATATATACCTTGGACCTCCTAAGTATATTACCCATAACGCCGGCAGGAACTTTATTAGTAAAGAATTCCAACAGTACGCCATAGCTATAACTATTTTAATAAAAGCCGTTCTAGTTAAGGTATACTAGTCTATTAAGCTTATTAAGCGAGCTTACCTAGCTCTATAGAGAGCTTACTAGATCATTACGGACGAGTATAAGAATATTTAAAAAGAACTGGCTTTACAGATGGCCGTAAAAGCCGTTAACGACACCGCTGGCCCTAACGGACTAGTACCTACCCTCTTAGTCTACGGAGCCTACCTAAGGATAAGCAAACTGGACCCTCCTGCCCTGTCTGTTATAGATCAAGCAGCTATAATACGGAAGGCAATGGCCGAAATAGCTAAATTATGGGCTAAATAAACTGTTAATAACGCCCTATACTACCGTAACGGACCTAATACAACCTTAGTATATAACCTCCCGCTTAATTCTAAAGTCCTTATATAGCGTAAAAGCGGTAATTGGACTAGACCTTACCGTCTACTAGCCGTAAAAGACGAGACCTGCTGTATATAGCTCCCTAGCGGACTAACAAGCTTTAGAAGTACGTCTATAAAACCCTACTTTCGGCCCGAAAACACCTATAATATTAAACTAGACGAACTAGAAGCACCCAATAAACTAGATAAACTAGGAGTACCTGCTAAACTAAACGAAATAGAAGCACCCCTACCTACTATAGAAGTCCCCTAGGAACCTACTAAACCTACTAAACCTACCGTAAAGCGTGGTTAAGGACGCCCCTAAAAGCACCCCGTAACCAAGAACTCCGTAATAAAAAATCACCTAACCTCCGCAGGAATATCCGCAAGGCAATCTCCGCCTGTAGATATATTAGTTCTAGTATAGGAAACCCCTTTTATGGACTTATAACGCAAGGAGATTAATAGACTACTTAAAAAGGGTGTTTTTACGGCCGTAACGGAGCGAGACGTTCCATAAGGCGTCTGTATATTCAACTCACGCTTTATTAACAAGATTAAGCACCCTAGTACTAATAAAGCCTTTAAAAAATTAAGACTTATTATATAAGCCTATAATAACCAAAGAAAGGACTTAGTCCTTACATAATCGCCTATAATTTAATAAGTTAGTCAACGGATTATACTTGCACTTATGCCCGGACTACAGCAAAGTAAACCCGTAGCCCTTTACCTACGGGACATCTCGTAAGCCTATATGCAGTCTAATACCTACCTAAGTAGGGATATCTTTATACGGCCACCCCGCGAGCTTAATCTATAACCAGGAACAATTTTATGGGTTGTAAAACCTCTTTATGGAGTACCAGAAGCCGGAAACCATTGGTTTAAGACGTATTACTAGCATTACGTTAGTAAACTTAAAATGGAACAGTCGACCTACGACCCCTGCCTCCTATACAGCCCATTAAATGGCCTTGGTATTATTAGACTTTAAATAGATAATACCCTATTCCTAGCAGACTAGACCTTTATGGACGCTAAAGAAACTAAACTATAAAAGGCCAAGTTCTTGGCAAAGCCGTAAGAGCAGTTAACTAAGTAGAATCTAATTAAGTTTAATGGAGGCCTAATTACATAAAAGGGCAACCTAATTAAGCTAACTTAGGAACGCCAAGCTTAAAACCTAAAGCCTATTATAGTAAAGCCTACGGACCTTACCAGCTCTTACGAAGAGACCCGCAAGACCGTAAATACGAAGGACTAATACGTTATATAGCGTGTAAGAGGCGCCTATATTGCTACAGTCTGCCAACCCAAATCTGCCTACAATTTATCTTTTGCGGCCTAGGTAGTAGATCCGTAAGAAGAAAATATCAAGCAGCTTAATAAGCGCATTTAATGGTAAATTGATAATGCAGTAAGGGGACTTACTTTTGTACCACTAGACCTAAGTTCCCTTAGCTTACTGGCATTTATAGACGCCTCCTTTGCTAATAATAAAGACCTATTATTATAAATCGGCTTTATAATTATACTTACGGACCGTAATTAGAACGTAAATATACTGCACTAGTCTTTAATTAAGTGCAAATAAGTAACCTGAAGTATACTAGCTTCTAAACTATATATACTAGCCTATGGCTTTAATATAGCAGCCGCAATTAAATTAATAGTCTAGAAGATCCTATAACTAGAGTAGTTACCCTTAGTCTTATGCACTAATTTAAAGTCCCTCTACAACTGCTTAGTTAAGCTAGGTACGACATAAGAGAAGAGGCTTATGGTCGACCTAATGTGCTTATATTAAGCCTATAAACGACGCGAGATTACAGAGGTTAAATAGATCAACGGCGGAAACAACCTAGCAGACGCCATAACTAAGGCAAAGCCGTGTTAAGCCCTTAAAACCCTAATTAACACGAATAAGCTTAACCTAGAAGTTATGGAATGGGTGGAACGAGACTAATAGAGCATTTACGGTACGTCTACGGCCTATTGGAAGGCCGTACGGCTTATACGGCCTATTATCCTGCTACGTTAGTTAAATTGACCAATTACGATTTTCTATCCCCGGGATGGAAAATCGTCATTAGCTCGCTTAGCATTAGCGCCTTAGCGGCCCTTAAGATCTGACTTATGGCTTGTCTACGGCCCGTTAAAAGGCCATACAGTTCATTTTACGGACTGTAAGCAGGACTTACGGCTAGCTTAGAGCACCGTTTAGAAGGCAGCCTAGAAGACACCCGGGGGGGATTCCCTATATATTTTCCTTTATATTTTATGGTTTTATTAATGCAATTATAGAGGCTGTATACAGGTAGTTTCATTTTTTATGTACCGCTAGTATATAATTATAGCACCTGTTGTACTAACCGCGTGCTTACGCGTTCGGTACACCAGGTACGCGTTTACGCGTTTAGTGCACTAACTACTTACTTACGCGTCTGGTGCACTTATAAAGCACTAACTAATTAGGGGGGAGGTGTATCAGTATATAGACCACGTAGTCTGCTTTATATAATTGACAGTCACCACTATCTAAACGAGCATATAATACTATACGTATTTCGTGCCCCTGGATACGACTTACTTGTACTATTAAATTAGTACGAACAAAAATATAGTAAGTTTTTTACTATTTTTTAGATAAAAAATAACTAATTTAATATTTTTTAGCATATACCTAAAAAGATAATTAATAGTACTAAGAAACGTAATATACTTCCTTACGGCTATAACTATAAAGTATATTATTAAAAATTCTAATAATAGTAATATAATTTCTTACTTTACCTAGGAATTTATTCTGGAGCTTTAGTGTATAAAGAAAGGGCTTTAAAAAAAATAAGAAATCTAGTTTATTTCTTATATATTTTAATAAAACTAACTTTTTTTTAGGGAAATTCCGACCTTAATAATAATAAGAGAATGCTTAAGGCCTTTAGTAGATATAAATCTTACCTTTTTTCCTTTTTTAAGATTTTTTTTATTGCTTTCTTAGTTAATAAGGTATTTAATTCTTATTTTTTCTAATATTTTTTATTTTTTAAGTAAAATTAACTAACTTCTTGGATTTTTTAATAAGATGCTTAATATTAATGGTGCACGCGTTACTGCCTTAAAGAAGGGTTTAAAAATTAAGTCTAAGGGTAGTTTTTAACTAGGTACATAAAATAGCTTATTTTTTTTTTAAATTTACTAATAAATCTTACTAGCTCCTTATAAATTTCCAGAAAATTCCAATTCTAATTAGTAGCTAGATATTCTTAGTTATACCGAGAATATAGGGTTTTTTTATTTTTTTGTTTAATTATATATTGCCTTAGTTTATTCTAAAAAAAAAATTTAAATTTTCTAAGATTTTTAGAGGATTTTCCTATATAATCTATAAAATAGAGTTTCTTTCTCTAGCGTTGGAGGTTATTTTGAATTTTAATACCCCCTTTTATTTCCTTAAATATTCTAATAAACCTCTTTAGTTTATAGCACTTATAGGATTATAGTGCCTAAGTAGTCTCTTAAAATTCAGAGAATTACTTAATAAAAAGTCTTAAATTTCTTTAACTATATAAAGCTATAGTAATTAAATATAATATAAGTAATAGGGTTATAATATTTTAGAATATTAAAATTCTACTAAATACCTAATTATAGGTAAAGTATTATTATATAGTATTATATAGTATTAGAATATTATTAAAATAGTATAAAACTTTATTTTTAGATAAAAAAAGGCTTTACATTAATATTTTATAGCATTTTAGAAGCTAATTACTTATTAATTAACCTTAAAATATCTTTATTCAGTACTATATTACAACTTAATCTATTTAGCACTTTTTTATTCTCTACTTATATAGACTATATAATAACCTATTAAGATTTCTTTTTAAGGCCCTTATAGTATCTTATAAAGTAATAGCATAAGCTATACCTTATATAGCTATAGTAAAAGAGTTCTTTTACTACTTTTAAAGCTACTATATAAACTTTTTTTTAATTATATAATTATTTATAACTATTAACTCTAGTATACTACTTAGCCTTTTTTACTATTACCTTAATAGTAATAAACTTATAATCTATCTCTTTAAACACGTGCATTTTTTGTCAATTTTTTGATTAGTGGCTGCGGCTTAGGGGCCTGTAAATAGCGGGCTTGTTTTCCAGCTTTTATAAGCAGTTTTTACTGTAAAAAGCAGGAAAAATAGCCCTAAATTTATAAGCCTATAGTCTAAAGAGAGCGAAGCGTAACCGCAGCTAAATGGGAAAAAAAATGTGTGTAGAGAGATGTGTTTTAGGTGTTAGCTTTATACGCGAGGCTAAGTTAAAGAGAACGCTAGTGGGGTACCTAGTTGAAACCTCTGTAAAAGGCGGAAGGTGTTGGCCTGTAAGGTTAAGTAATAAAGGCGGAAAGTATCTAACGTCTAGCGGCCTAAGCATTGGACCTCTTTGTTAGAGAAGCCGTGGTCTAGGGTGTATTAGGCCGCGCCCCTGCGGAAGCTGTAACCTATATACTATGCGGCTAGAATACTATAGAGGTTTAGCCTTAATTTAAGCATCTTCCGCGCGTATAAGGTGGAGAATGCCGCACTACTAGATGCGGTAAATAGTGGCGCGGAGGAAGCTTAGGGGTTTAGAAGAAAAAGCCTTTATAGTACTGCTATAGGGCAAATCGCGTTAAAGGTAGCGGCTACTATAATTTAAACGCCCTGCTTATCCTTATTGGTCTTACTCCGTTTAAGACGGAAGGTAAGATAATCTCTAGAGGGGCTGAACTATACGTTTAAGTAAGTAGCTTTGGTTATAGTAAATAACGGTTTAGACCGTTATTTATTAGTATAGGAGATTTCGCCTATATAGAGGCACCCTACAAAGGCGAGGCAGAAGGCGGCGTTAGTATTTACCCCTAGGATTAAGTTACTGCTAGTCGCGATCTAAGCGAGGATACTATATAAGATTAGTAACTTTAGGGTGGCTTCTTTTAGGTTAGGGTTAAGAGAAGTTGCCCTATCTAGTATACGACGAAGTAACGTATTCTTAAATACTGTAACTAGGAGAATGCGGTTAATGTATATAGAGCGGATTACGGCGAGGTATAAGCATAAGGTTTTTAAAGCTACCCTACCTATATACGGAGAACTATTGCTATATATCCTCTATGCTACCCATTCCATAAGATTAGGTAACTAGGCTAGGTATAGCGCTATAGCCCTTATAGCGTAGAAGAACTCCTATAACTTTATACCTAAGGCGTACGTCTTGCGGGTGTTAGGCTTAATGCTATACTATAAGAGGCTTAAAACCAAGTAAGATTGGCCTAATTGGGTAATAAAAGCAGGTGGTAGGCCCGGTAGGTTAATAAGTAAGCCTAAAGATAAGCCATTAGCACCGAGAGATTAATTTAAGGATAGAGATTTTTAACTATAGCCCAGTTAAAGCAGGAGAGTGCGTTAGCTAGTATATTATCTTTAGATAAAATTTAGGAAGATTATAACTAGATATTAAATGCGGTAGCCTAGACTAAGATTTATTAGAGGAGCAAATTGGTAGAGCCTTTAAGCACTATATTTTATAGGCCTGCAAGGGCGATTATATTATCCGTATAGACGTAAATAGATAAATATTGCTAGGTAGGGCTCTATTTCACAAATGCGTTAGTAATAGCAAGTACTTTAAGTATATTAATATGGGTATAGAGGTGCTTAGGGGCAGGAGATGCTATAAAGAGGTTATCTTGTGGCAGTATAGAGGTATAAGGGCGCCATTAACTATAAGGAATAGAATGGGTCTTGGTGGAGGGGTAGCCTAGGTAGCTATAGAAGAAGCTAGTATAACCGTATTTAGATAAGGCATCTATAAAGAGATAAATCTAGGGGTAAGTAACGTCTTCCTAAAAGAAGCGAACCCTATTTTAAAGCGCTAGGGCTTTGCTCCACTAAGCTAGGTTGGAGATTACCGCTAGTAGGATAGGTAAAGTGCGGCGATTTATAAGAGAGAAAGCTGTAACGAGGTCCTATAGCGATTTTAAGTAAAATTACCCTAACTGGATGACTTTTACGGCCTAGGTAAGGCTACCTCTAAATTACTAGCACTGTTTAAGAGAGACTTAGGGCTTAAGGATAAAGGAGGCAACTAGATCTTATAGTGCCATCTACTTAACAGGGCTAAGGGATAGGAAGAAGGTGTTAGTATTAATCTAATAACCTAGTACGTCTAATACCGTGCTATAGGAGTCTTTAGTGGCGTTAGGAGGAAAACTAAGTAGTATAATTATAAAGTTATATATGCGAACTACTGGCGCGTCGCTAGTACCTGGGCGTAAGATAAATATAAAGTTATCTAGATAATAAACTAGTGTAAAAAAAGCAATAATTAGATAGAGGCGGCGTTTAAGGACCTAATGTAGGGCCTCTGCAAAAAGGTTAAAGAGAAAAGGCGTAGTAGCTAGACAAAAGGGGAGGTAGCATTTGGTGTATACTATCTTCTCCCACTTAAAACCTAGTAGGCGTTAGTCGGTAATAGCGACTAGGATATTCCGAAAAGCGTCTTTAAGATTACGTTTAAGGATAATAGCTTCTCTTCTAGTAAGAAGGATAAGCGCTAGAATGTCGTCTATGGTGCTATAGGTAAGGGTAGAGTAGGCCTCTAGAATGGCAGCGTTAATAGAGAGGCCTCGGCGAGGCTTAGGTAAAGAGAGATTATAAATACGGCGGAAGGTTCTATTTGGCTTAGGTATAAGTCCTAAAGGGGAGTAGTAAATTGCTTTAGGTGGATAAATAGTAATGCGGCCGATAGGTAGATCGGTAGCAATCTTCGCAGTAATTTCCCTAGGGTTGGTACTAGATGGGAGTTAATTTAAATATATACGTGCTAGTAGTAAGGCAGTAACTCTAATCCGCGCGCTATATATTAGGATGCCCTTAATTAAGGGGCTAAGATCTCTGGGGTATAGGAGTAGCTTATCCCTTTAGGCTAGCGCGTTTAATAGTAACGGTAAAGTATAAAGTGGATACCCTAGGGTAAATACCTTAAATCTTGGCGTTAAGTTCGGGCGTAGAGGGGGTATAAATTATTACGGAAACCCCTTATAGTCTTTCTTAACGTAATTCCCTCTATATACTTTGCAAAGATATTAATAAGAGTATAGTAATTTAAAGTACGGACGGCCTATGTTCTAATTACCGTATATCTAGCCCTATAGGGATAAGGTAGATATATCTGCCTAAGGGTATTTGGATAATAAACCACTATAAGAGGATAATGGGGCTAGGCGTAGGGTGGCGAAGTTATAATTAGCTGCTTATAGTTTAATAGGAATAGTCTAGTTAGTAGGGTTAGTTTAACTAAGCCTTATAGCTCTTTAGTGGACAACTATAGCTAAATTAAGGATGCTGTTTTAGATAAACTGTGCAGAGAAGCCTATAATAGCTTAGTGGAATTTTGCCATTATAATAGCTAAGGGGGTTAATGTGGCCTAGAGGGTTTAGACGATAATACTATAGTTAGTAAAACCCTTAAGCTAAATGCCTATAGAGGAGAAGTCCTTTTTAGAGCCCTTACTAGAGGTAATAACTCTTCTATCTGCCGTTAACTCTATCTAATTAGAGTTAATTCTAGATAGGTTATTGCGTAGCTTTACAAGGTTCTTTAAAACAAATATACCCTTTTAGATTATAGTAACTTTAGAGACTGGAATCCTAAAAAGAAGCAAGTTTAGGCTCTTTATAGTAGGAGGGAGAGAAGACTTACCGGAGTTAGTCTTTACCGCGTTAATTATAGTAGGGTTCTTCTTAATGGCGGCAAGCCGAGCCTAGTGTATTTCTTCCGTGGCTAACTTTGCCTAAGCTATAAAAGCAGTAAGTACTTTAAGGGTAGCCTATATTATGGGACACCCCCATAACACCTTATATACGTCCACCTGTTTCCACCGACTTAGCAACTAGAGACTAACTATAAGACGGCAATTTGCGGCAATCTAACGGCAATCTGCCATATTCTGCCATATTCCGCTAAGTTTTACTAAATCTTACTAAGTTCTGCCAGGACCACCACCTAAATCCTATTTTACTCTATATATGTATTAACTAAGCAACCAAGCTAATAATATATACCCTTTCTTCCAGTTTCCCTACCTTCTCTCCTTATATAACGTCTTAACCTCCTCACACAGTTTATATATATAGCTTAATAATATCTACCTTGCTATATATTATCGTCGCTTATACTTACTCTGTAACACTACGTTGCGTCAACCACCCACATTACTGTTAACATGCAGAACGAACCCGAAGCCCCTATAACGGCCGCCGGTATTATAACTGCACTCTAAGAATAATTGGCAGGGATATAGAAGTCTTTTATAGACGCCCTTAAACAAAACTAAGCCACTTTAAATTAACAATAAGCTAAATAAGAAGCACAATACTAGCAATTAATTAAGGACCTCTAAGAAGAAGTCCGCGCCCTTAAGATGCCTACGCTAAGACCTTAAGACTAAACGCTATCTCTGGAAATAAACACGCGAAACGCAAGCCCTAAACCTATAGTAGCCACTTACCCTAAGCCAACTACTACACTAAAACGATCTAAATAACTACTAAATCCCCCAGTATTTACTAGTAAACAATAAAAGCTCTAATTATTTTTAAGCTAGCTTAAAAATAAGCTAACTAGTAACGCTAACTATTACCTAACTAAAGCCAACCGACTTTATTACGCCCTAAGTTAACTAGGAGGAGATATAGCCGACTTTATTAAACCTCTTTAGCCAAACTTAGTGCAAAGCCTAGTTATACTTCTTAAAGCTATATATAGTAACCTAAACCGCTAAGCTACTGCTTAAAGAAAAATAAACTATATAACTTAAGGAACGAAAAGTTTCCTAGTATACTTCTCCGAATTTAACTATTATATAAAGGAAATAGGATGGAACGACTCCGCACTAATTAATAGCCTTATTAAATCCCTAAGCCCTAAACTAAAAACCTCCCTAATAGGCGTAGACCTACTAGGAGCCCTTAATACCTGCGTAAACGTTATTAATAAACGGTATAATAATATACTACGCCTGATACCGAAGCCTGCCCCCTAATATAATACGATAACCCCGCAAACGTTTACTAAGTTATTATTTTAGCCTAAGCACCCTAACGCCATGGATATTAACACTAAAATCCTAGATTACGCCCTACTAGGGTCCTCTAAATAAGAATAACGCCTTAAGCTAGGCCTCTACTTTAAATATAGAAGGAAGGATTATATCTTAAAACACTACCTTATCCCCCTACCTACGCACCAAAACAATCTACGAACGGCTAATACTAACAGCTATTTACCGTATCAATCTTCCGGTTACTATCCCCAATCTTTATCTAGTTCCAGCCCTACGTCTAGTAAGCACTATTTATAAGGACGAAGCTCCAACTAACGCTCTATAAGAACCCCGCCCTAATTACTTCTAAAAGGAAGGTCCCAGAGCTAAGTCGCTCTTTAAAACGGCTCTGCCTTAGGATCTCGTTAAACGCATTTAACGTTACGAACTCCGACTCTTAGGACCATAGCATAACTATTAACTACCGTCTTTGGTAGAATAGTTAATAGGCTAACGCTTAAATTCTAATTAATATAGGAGCTAGCGGCATAGGATTTATTAACAAGATTTTTATATAAGATAATAGTTTTACCCTAACCCCCCTCGACCGGCATATTAATGTATTTGGATTTAACGGTAAACGTACCGTCTTAGGCCGTATTACCTATGTGGCAGCCCTAAGACTTTAATACCTAAACCACAAAGAACTAATTAAGCTTTTTGTTACTACCTTGGGTTACCTAGTAATCCTTAGACAACCTTAAATAAAGCTATATAAGGTAACTATTAACTAGGATAACCTTAAGCTTCTATTTACCGCCTCCTATTATAAGCAGAAGTGCCTTATAACTTACTACCCTAACCCTAAACTAAAACCTAGGAAATCCACTAAGATCCACCAGTTTAAGATTTCCACCAATATCTACCCTACGCCTAAGGAATTCACCAGATTCCACCAACCTAAGAATTCCACCGAATTCCACCAATATAAGAATTCCACTAATATCCACCAAAGATCTGGAAATCCTACTAAACCCCACAAACTAACCCCAACTACTGCACCACCTAAAACTAAGCAGAAGCTTAAGCTTAGCATATAGAAGTACCAGAAGAACTAGTACCCTATAATAAAAAGAATACTTAAAGAACCTAAACCTAAATTTAATACTAACTCTATACCTAATACTAAACCTAAACCTAAACAAGAAACTATATAAGAGACTATAAACGATCCGAGAGAGCTCGACACCCTAAATATCCGCATAATTAGAGCTACTTCGCTAGCTCAGCTTGCTAAAAAGCCTAAATATATAATTTTCGCTATTACAATAGCTAATATTAAGAAAGCCTTAGCATTAAAGAAGCACACTAACCCTATTACAAAGGTACCAGCAGAGTACTATTACCGCTTAGACGCATTTTTATAAAAGGAAGCCGATAAGCTACTAAAACACCAACCATACGACCACAAGATTATACTCAAAGAAGGAAAGCAGCCCGGATTTAGACCCCTATACGGAATATCCTAAAATAAACTCTAAGTGCTACGAAAGTATCTAGACGAGAACCTAAGTAAAGGATTTATTAGAGCAAGCTCTTCACCTATAGCCGTACTAGTAATCTTCGTTAAGAAACCTAGCAACAGTTTACGCTTCTGCGTAGATTACCGAGCCCTTAACGCCGTTACTATTAAGAACCGATATCCGATCCCGTTAATATAAGAGACGCTAAACTAACTAAGTAAGGCTTACTACTATACAAAGCTTAATATCATCTCTATATTTAACCGCCTCCGTATAATAAAGGGAGATAAATAGCTTACCGCATTTCGTACTCGGTATGGATTATTTAAATACTTAATAACGCTATTTAGCCTTACAAATACTCCAAGCTCGTTTTAATATTACGTAAACAACACCCTATACCCCTACCTAGACATCTTCTATACTGCTTATATCAACGACATCTTAATATATAGTAATAACCTAACCAAATATTAGAAATATATTAACCTTATCTTATAAGCCCTGCACGGAGCTAGTTTATAATTAGATATAGATAAATGCGAGTTTCACAAGACAGAAGTCCTATACCTTAGGCTTTTTATTTCTATAGACGGCATATAAATAGACCCGAAGAAAATTAAAGCAATTATAAACTAGCAAGAACCTAAGAACGTTAAGGACGTAAGAGCCTTTATAGGATTTGCCAATTTCTACCAACGGTTTATTAACAACTTCTCCGCCCTAGTTTTACCCCTTATAGCTCTAACCTAAAAGGATAAAGCCTTTATCTTTAATAAGAAATATAAGAAGGCCTTTACTTATCTAAAGGTTATATTTACTACCGCGCCTATACTCCAATACTTTAACCTAAACTAAATAAGTATTATAGAAGCTAACTTATCTAACTACGTTACTAGAGGCATTCTGTCTCAATATAACGAAGAGGGAGTATTATACCCCATGGCATACTACTTAAAACGACTAAGCCCAGCTAAATGTAACTATAAGATCTACAACAAGGAACTGCTAGCTATTATTAGATACTTCAAGCAATAGCGACCTAAACTAAAAGGCGCTAAATTCCTAATTAAGGTCCTTAGCAATTATAAGAACCTATAGTACTTTATAACTACAAAACAGCTAAGCCACCGTTAGGCCCGCTAGTTAGAATACCTATCTCGTTTCCAATTTTTAATTACGTACCGCCTAGGCGTTTAAGGCCAAAAGCTTAATACCCTAACCCGACGCTCGCAAGACGCGCTAGCACTAAAAAAGGCACGTTCTTACCAAAATCAGACCCTACTTCGCCCTAAACTATTTAACCCTCCTACTAAAGATCTCACGGTATAAGTCCTTAAAATAACTAATTAATTAATTAAATAAATTATAACTAATAAATACCCAAATAACAAGTTCATCTAAGAGACGCTTAAGCTAATTTAAGATAGCGTTAGACGCTCTAAGAAGATCTCTCTAAGTAAATATAAAGCTCGCGGAAACCACTTATATTACCAAAACCGTCTAGTTATCCCTAATTATAATAAACTTAAGCTTAAGCTCCTTAAACACGTATATAACCTACCAGTAGCCAGCCACCCAGGCCAAGGAAAAACCCTAGAGCTACTCTAACGGGAGTACTACTAGCCGAATATGCATAATATAACATAAAGGTACATCTCTAGCTATTACGTCTACTAACGAGCTAAAGCTTTATATAAGATATACAACGGCCTTTTAAAGCTACTACCTATTCCGGACCGAAGATAGAAAAATATCTTAATCAACTTTATTATTAACCTCCCTATAAGTAAGGGCTGCATAAATATTATAGTAGTCGTAGACCGACTATCTAAGATAAGACACTTAATCGCCTGCCCTAATATATTAACACCTACCGTCACCTAACTGTTCCTAGACTACGTATAGAAACTCTACAGACTCCCTAAAACGATTATCTCCGATAAAGGCAGCCAGTTTGTCTTTATATTTTAGAAAAAACTAACTACCCAACTCCATATTAAAGCACTATTATCTACAGCATACCACCTAAAAACGGATAGTTAAACGGAACGTGTAAACGCTATAATAGAACAGTATATTCGGATATACACGTTATACTTATAAGATAACTAGATTAACTAGCTTATATTCGCCGAGTTTACCGCAAATAATTCCATTTTAGAAACTATAAAGGTCTCCCCATTCCTAGCTAACTACGGCTAGCATCCACAAATGGGTTTTAAACCCTTTAGTAATATTCCTCGCCCTGCTTATTACGCCTTACAAGTTACAGAAGCAAATGAATTTATAGAGAAGATGGAGGAACTATAATAGTTCCTTACTAACGAAATAATATAGGCTTAATTTATCTATAAAGCTACAGCGAATAAGAAATAAACCCTAGCACCGGCCTACCAAATTAGTAACTTTATCTAGCTAGACATAAGAAATCTAAATACGAAATAACCTACTAAGAAGCTTAATTAGAAGAACGCTGGCCCTTATAAGGTTAAGAAGGTTATCTCCTCCCACGCCTACTAACTAAAGCTCCCTAATACGGTTAAAATCCACCCCGTATTCCACACGTCAGTCCTCTACTCTACTACTCCTATATTAAACGCCCTGCCCGGATAGATACAAAACCCTCCCCTACTAGTTAAAGTAGATAGTAAGAACGAGTACTTTATTAAAAAAATTAACGACATTAAGTATAATAAACGGAAACGTTAATATATATATCTCACGAAATGGAGAGGCTTTATTAAGCCCTTATAGGAACCTGTTAACTCTATAGGACTTATATAAGCCGCAGAAGACTTTCATAAACTCTATCTAGAACTACCACAGCCCCATCTTACAGAAGCTTAAGTTTAAAGGAGGAATACTATTACGGGACACCCCTGTGACACCTTATACACGTCCACCTGTTTCCACTAACTTAGCAACTAGAGACTAACTATAAGATAGCAATTTGCGGCAATCTAACGGCAATTTACGGCAATCTGACGGCAATCTAACGGCAATCTGCTATATTCTGCTATATTCCGCTAAGTTTTACTAAATCCTGCCAAGTTTTACCAGGACCACCACCTAAATCCTATTCTGCTCCGTATACGTGTTGACCAAGCAACCAAGCTAACGATATATACCCTTTCTTCCCGTTTCCCTACCTTCTCTCCTTACGCAACGTCTTAACCTTATTACACAGTTCATGTATATAGCTTAATAGTATCTACTTTGCTACATATTATCGCCGCTTGTACTCACTCCGTAACACTCGCTAAAGAACCCTAAGCAATTAATAAACGGATAGGTGGCTAAAACAACGGTATAGTTAACGTAACTCTAACTTAGTTAAATAGCTTTAAGCAATACTCTTTTCTAGTTATTAAAGGAGCAGCTAAGGGTAACCCTACTTACGTATAATAGGCACCCAATTATCTCCCTATATAAGTATATTCTTAAGGTTATTAAGCTTAACGCCTAGTTTATCTATATCTCTAATATAAAATAGAAATAGGGTATTTGTGGGAATAATATAAAAAGTAATATACCCTAAGGGGGTTTAAACCCTAATTGTGCTAAGAGAGATTGTAGTACCCTTACTAAAATTAATTGTATATTAGCTTGTCGTTAAATGGTTAATCTAAATAGAGCTATTAAGCTACTAAAGGGCTTAAACTTAAGGTTCTCCTATTATAGATACTCCTATAGCTCTAGTATCCGGTATAATACTATAGAAGATATTCGCTAAGTATTTATTATTAAAGGAAAACGTGGAGCTCTCCTTTAGCTTATTAAAGATATCTAACTTTATAATAGAATGGAGCGTAGATTAGTTATTAAGAATAGTGACGGTTTGTATACCATTTACCTTACTATACTTAGTAAAGTATTAGTTAGAAGAGTAGTCCTTAATTTCTATATCTATAAGGAGCTATTTAGTTTTATTAACCTTACCCTTAAGATCTTCTACGCCTTTATATTAAACTAGAAAGCTTTAAAAATAGGCTATAGTAACCTCGCGATTTCTAATATTTCTTATACTCTAACGGAACTTATTATATGCCTCTTTTCGCTTATTAAGGGAGTATCTAGTTAACTAGTAATTTGGCTTCTTATAAATATAGCACTTCTTTTAGCAATTACTTTAAAATAAACCTCCACGAGGACCTCTATAATTGCCTTATAGTCGACGTTAATTATACCCTTTACTATATTCCCTACCACGGCCGCCATATATTTAATTAGTCAAGTTATAATTATATTAGTTAGGAACGCTTAATTAGGTAAGGCTTTTAGTATAGAACTATTAAGATTCTTATATTTGTATTATAGTACCTATAGTAGAGCGTAGCTTAGTATATACTCCTTTAAACGTATCTATAAGTTTATATAGCGCTAAATTGCACTTAGGAATGCTATGGCAGGCTAAGATAACCTAGTCCCTTAGACTGTTCTTATTTTAGTAAGTTTTAGTAAGGCCACGTTAGATTTTCTAAAGTTTATTAAAGAGTAGTTAAAGGCACTCTAAATAAGTCTTTATTAGGTTAGAAGTAATAACTCTCTAGAATATAGTCTCTCGCTATTTAGATATATAAAGTTAGTAATTTTTATTAGTCTTAAAGTGGGCTCTAGTAAGCTAAAGCATTATATTAAAGTTATAGTTTTTACCCGCAATATAGTTATAATAAAATATTACCGCCCGTCCCTTTAATATAATAGAGAAAGCGTAATAGTACTAGTGGTATTAAATTTTAACCTTATTATAACAGTTATAAAAGACCTATAGTTTTGCTCCAAGTATATTATATAGTTCTCCTTTAAACTTTTTTTCTTCATCCAAATATACCTTTATTAGATTTATAACTTCTTATAGTAAAGGCTTACCGGTTAGCTAGAGTGGAGGAAGTAAAGGCAGAGTAACTCTAAGTAGGAGAGCACCTCTAGGTAGGAGAGTAGCTTTAGGTAGGGGGTTAGCGTTCTAAGGGTTTTAATATAAATTAAAGTTGCCTTCTAAAGAATATAGGTTGTTTTCAGGTTTCTATAGTTAACGTATAATCTTAGCTTCCGTCTATATTAGTTCTTCTATACTAATAATAACGGCCTAAATATTGCTAGTAATTGGGTTACCGTTCTTAGTAATATATACCCAATTCCTATAAAGAAAGTCTCAAAAATCCTAAATAATATTAACGTTGCTAAGTGCCTAGGTATCAACAGTCTATCCTATAAAATCCTCCCTAAAATACTCCTATAGTTATAAATCGGCGTAGTATCTATTTTAGTAGAATATAATATAGTGTAGGAGAAAGCTATTAACTTATTTTGCGGTATAAGTTGTTATATTAAAGGCGAATTTATCCTAATCTTTATTAATAAGTTTCGTATACTTAGCTACCCCTAGTAGTAAGGAGTCTTTCTAGTTATTTAAAGTAGGCGTAGCCATGTTTTTAGAGGGAGGGAAGTATTATTAGTATAGGGATTGTTATTTAGTACGCGTTCGTGATATATATTTGTCGTTTGGTACGCGTTTATTATTTAGTACGCGTTTATAACGTATATTTGCGGTTATAGGGCTTAGGACTAGTTCTAGCCTTAAATTGCAAAGACTTATAAAGCGTATTATTCTATATAATAGACGCAAGAATCTATAATCTAGGAAAGGCTTAGGACCAGTTCTGGCCTTTTAAATCCTTAAATTTATAGAAGAGTTCTATTTAAGGTTTAGGACCAGTTCTGACCTTAAAAGATAGCTTCCTCTAGCATAAGTAGTACTGGTATAGTGGCTTGTCTCTTCTTAGTAATACCTAGCTATTCTATAGTATAACTATAAAGTTAACCACTAATTAGTGTTGGTTATATAAGGTAATATTATATAGCTACGGTTTATAGATAGTATAATAATTGTTGTTCTTATATCTTCTTTAAGAAAGGGGTAAGAAACTTAAGGTTCCTTACTATAAGGGATATTATTGCGGACACCTCGGGTTGCCCTCAGGACAACCCCCAGACGCCCCTCGGATGGTCGCCGGTCACGTGCCGGAGGCACGTGCCCGTAGTATATAGTCTCCACGATCCCAGAGGCCTTACCTCCTCAAGGATTCGTCTCTCTCACCAATCT
>Ga0307515_10007377_pt1 | contig 21752 bp, 17 predicted proteins | sample 17_EM_MG_FD_194513 | JGI IMG/M metagenome (GOLD analysis project Ga0307515, IMG submission 194513) | Populus trichocarpa ectomycorrhiza microbial communities from riparian zone in the Pacific Northwest, United States - 17_EM | ecosystem: Host-associated > Plants > Roots > Unclassified | place...
TAAAAACTTGCTATGAAGTTTAGTAGGAGACAAGCCAAATTGGTAGGATATGGCCTTGTTGCAAGTAGAGTTTACTTATAATAGGTCTCAGAATTAGACTGCACAACTAGGTTTATTTAAGATCGTTTATAGAAAGAATTCTTCTAGAATGTTGGAGTTATCACTTGTTCCTCATATCGGACGATTGAGCATCCAAGTTGAAGGTATGACATAATACTTGTATGGTGTTCATGAGTAGGTCAAGAAGACAATCACCGACATTAATGTTAAGTATATGGCCCTGACTGATACTCATTATAAGAGAGTGACATTTGAGGTTGGTGATCTAGTATGGACAATCCTTCAAGTTAAAGGTATGACATATTACTTGTATGGTATTAATAAACAGGTCAAGAAGACAGTCACCAATATTAATGCTAAGTATAAAGCCCTGACTGATACTCATTATAGAAAAGTGGTGTTTGAGGTTGGTGATCTAGTATGAGAAATCCTTACTCATGACAAGTTTCTAATTGGTAAGTACAACAAGTTGAAGGAAAGAAAGATAAGCATTTGTGAGGTGTTATAGAAGATAAATGACAATGCTTATAAACTTCGACTTCTCAATCATCTGAAGACTTCTGATATCTTTAATGTTCAACACTTGACATCTTATTTAAAGAAAGAACAGAACTCGAGGATGAGTTCTCTCCAACCCAGTAAGAATGATGCCCTTGAGCTTATGGAAATTGAAGGTTTTGAGCATCCGGGTGAGGATATGCCATAAATGGATGGGGATTTGCCATAGACAAACTATATGGATGGCCTAGCAGATGTTTTTAAAAACCAATAAGATGTCTGGTCGCGTTAAACCAAGATGGTGGCTTTAAATGACGATAATAGAAGATTCGTCATTGAATCGGGTTTAGATTTTTCCAGGTGATTTTATAGGCAATTTTCTTATTAATAAGCATTTTATCATTCAACAGACCATTGGATATCTTGAAATTAGATCTAAAAATTATTAGATCTAAAAATTATTGTTTGGGCTAATTTTGTTAATCTTCTTAGGTTTTTTTTGGATTTATTGTTTTATTTTAGATTTTGTGTTAATTTCCTTGATGCTTTAGAATTTTCATTTATTTCTTAGTAGATATATGATTTTATGACCTATTTAAAGTTCTTATGAACGTCTAAGTAGGCAACACCACTAACCTTATTTTTCATGGATATAGAATTCATATTTATAACCTTCTTCTCTTTTTGTTCGAAGTTGTTTTTGTCCTCGTAACTTCCCGCCTACATCACCTAACTTGGGTGTTCGCTTTCAGCACTCTAAAGTTGAAGACAACAAAGGTTAAAAAGGACAAGGTTGGATATCAAAGAAGAACATGGTGGATGCAATAAGTGCATGGCTTAGCCTAATTGTATTTGTACTTCTAAGAGCACACTGACGTGCAAGCCACAAACGAACACAATATCTTTACTTGGATGCTCTGATAGCAATGCTGGAAAAAGAAAGAAAAAAAAAGAAAAAAGAGGCTGCGCCTAAAAGAGTAAAGTAGCTCTGCAACTTTGTACAATAGTCGTTGCAGGGCAAACAAAAAAGTTAGCTTGCTTTGCTAATATTTCGGAAATCTAACTTTTTGTCATGAAGTGCCTTCTGATAAATCTACCTACATGGGAGTCCCAAATCTTAACACAGGTACAGTCAAAGTTTTGAGGATAATCTGAATGAATATTGCTTGTGATTTTTATCAATCATTTCGTGCATATTAAGTTGTAGGGAGAAGGTGATCAAGGGTTTATAATCCTAGCTTAATTAGCTTGATTGGCACTGATCAGAAGGAAATTATATACGCAAGTTCTCCAAACTAAGAGCCTATCTAGTTTACTGAGTGCTGCTAATTCAGGCTTACTCAATAATTCAAAATTGCTTACTGCTATTGGGTCTATAAACAAGCTGGTTTACGAGGAAAACCAACCAACACCAAGATATATAGGCCGGATTCAGCTGATTTCTACGGGGACTGCCATGAATGTGACGAGGTGTAGTTACGTATTCAGCTATATATGCCACTCCACCATGGGACTGCCTTAAATGATACTGTAAACGGTAGAAATTGGAAAGCTACCCCATATATTTAACTTTATTTCATGTTTCTAGATGACCAGTTTAAAGAACTGATCGTGCATGTGTTTGACCAGCCTGATGAATTGATTTGTGATAGTACTAGTTATTTAATGTTTGATTTAACTAGTACTATACTGAACAAAGAATTTTGACATTTTGTATGCTTGTCCTTGTGTAAATTAAACATAAAGCAGCAAAAGTCATCGTTGTTGCTTCGCCAGTGGGGTATGTTTTCACAGGTAAGGGATGCAGTTCCATGAAATAATACATGGAATAAGATGGCTGTTTATTTAACATGAAGACAACAGTCTTATCAATACCCAAAACGCTAGTGTTATAAAGAGTTCAACAGGCAGCTTGAATACAAAATCATTCCTGATAGAAACTACCTAAACATTCAAATGGTGGTTGTAAGATAGTTGGAGAAGCCATGCGTTGATCAGCCTTCTTCTTCTTGGATTAAACTGCTGATAAGCTTAACAAGTCCAAATAATGACATGGAGCCTGTAAAAGCATAACCTGCAATTAACATTGCTGTAAACAGCTAAATAGCAAAATTAACTTGTCACTGAACGGCAGAGCAGGCACATGAAGAGAATTGATGCCGGTGAAGCAACTGTGCCTTTGAATCTGTAATTAAACAACGAAATAGTTCTTATGATTGTTTTCTCGCTAAATCCTAGCGTGCATTAACGTGGGACAGCAATGATGGATGTAAGATTGCAAGAGAATCTGAAATTTATACACCCTTCCTTGTTCGAGGTAGGCTGCAAAAGAAGCTCAGCTTCCTGTCTTTCATTCTGGCATACACACCATCACTTTGCAATTTAAAATATATGGTAAATGACAGCCCACACATATCCCAATATGTCTTCTAATTGGGCGAGGCGGTTAAACCAGTGATCCAAGACCTTGGCCAGGTCAGGCAGGCTCCAGACCCAACATCTATGGTTTAAAATTGTATAATTATAGGCGACTACTGGCCTTGTCTGATATGACTAAAATTTAGTACCTTGACTTGATCGAGTTAGTGGATTCTTCAGATGCCAGCCTTGCAAAAAAAATATAAAAAAAGATTTGCATTCTGATAGATATCCCTACAGAACTAAAGATACATCCATCTTTTGTTATGTTTCAATGATTATTGTTGCAAGGAAGGCAACCACAAGAAGTGTGGCCAGAAAATTGCATGTTATGTCTGTCTATGATTATCTTCTGTGCTTGTACACTAGCCCTTTGAGTCTGCTCGGTGTGCCGGTGGTGAGCTGCTGCTCTCCATTCTTCAGCTTTTCTGTGCACAACTGCCATCCTCTTCATCAACTTCTCCTCTAGATTTGATCTCATTTTCTGTATTTTCACCTGGAAAAATCATTTTGACAAGAAAAGATTTTCAATTATAGACTACACCATTGGCAGAAACCAGCCATTGTTGGTACACTTTCGAAATCAAAAGAATGCATAGCCCCAAAACTAGTAAGGTGACAAGCAAAAATGCATAGAAAATTAATGTGGTTTCTCATTGGAATTACGTTTTGTTATATTTTCCAATATTAATGTGGTTTCTCATTGGAATTACGTTTTGTTATATTTTCCAATTGGAAATCAGTGGCCTTGTTAATTGTGTACTAGGGCATTATTTTATTAATATGAACTAAAAACTACGCCTTCCAAGCATAAGGTAGCCTAAGTTCAAGTGAATATTCCTATTCACTGCGAACTTCAAAACGATAGATACCCACTTGGGCTAAAAAATTTACAACAAAGACTACAGAATTATTTATTCAAACAATGATGACTTCTAGTTTTCTTCTTAGTTGTTTAATCTTGAAGCATGTAGTTAAGAATATACGGAACCAAAGAAGACACACTAAACGAGGTGGACCAGTCAAGAAAACAAAAAGAAGAGAGGTGTCAAAGAGCTGCGAGGGACTCGAGGCGACTAAGCCAACAATAAGTCCGACAAAACCCTCCAACTATAGTAAACATTTGGTAGATATGCCCAAGCATGAATTGATAGACATGGATAATCTGTACATACTCTTAACACCAAGGGTAACTCAGATCATCTTCACTTAATTTCTAATACCAAAATACAACTACTTCGCATGGCTTGTTCCATCCCAACTATGAGGAGTTCAATAAGTTGCTAGTTTGCCTATGATTACTGTTGCTATTAGCAACAAAGTGGAGTATTATTGGGCAGAAAACTTTAAGGAAAAGCGCCAGTAGCAAAACAAAGGAGAGGACTATTGCAAAGAAAAGTACTGAGACTTTATATTCTCATGTTCGATTGTCCATGGTGCTTGATTATTCATGGAAGAACAGCATGAAACTAAAATGATTCAGACAGATGACGAATGTACCTCGAGCTTTCTTGATTGCGCTTCTGCTTTTGCGCCTTCGAGGTTAACCCAAGCTTGAATTTTCGCCTCCTCTCTCTGATACCTGTATCTTAAATTACAATTGATAACTCACCAAAAAAACAAATCAACTGCTAAATGCTGAAAAATCTGTGAGCTCATATTATTACCTAAGGCAGCACTTTGTCTTTTCCTCTTCTTCCCATGCAGCAGCTCTTGAGTCTGAAACACTTTTCTGAGATACAATGCCTGTTTCAAAATGTCTCAGGCTCTTAGATATTTCCTCTTCTTCCTCTTCCCTTGAGCTCCAATTTGATGTGACAGAACCATATTGCGTCCCAAGATGTAGCTTAGCCAAATGACATTCTTGCAGCTGTGAAATGTCAATAGAATTATTGCCACTGCCCGAGTTCCCTAATGCCAATGGGCCTGACCTACTGGCAGGCGTGTTATGACGAGCAGGCGATGAACTCTTGAATGGGGTGTGGCACCTAGAATTCATGGAACTGCCTAGTGGAGTCATCTCTGTCCCGACATCTCTGTGTTTCACCTCATGAATTATTTCAGTGCCGGCATCTTTCATGCTTTCATTGTCTAAGTTTCTAAAGAGAAAACCTTCTTTCGATGGCCCTGAATATATAAAACTTGGTAAAACCGGCTCCACCTCGCTTGTGAATTTATCTACAATCATTATCAAACTTCAAATAAGTACTCGTTCCATTTGATTGAGATGAATCCAAGTTGTGAACATAATTTAACTGGTCAAGAATTGGATAGTAAATACAAATTCAATGAGAAAGGGCATTCTAAATGGAACTGTGAAGATTTTGCACTATGATTTTATACATATTAATTGGACTTGTTATGCAGACTTCATGAAGCTACAATATAACATGAGCGAGGTAAAGTACTACCATTTAGAAGAATCGACTCACTCCTTTGGTTGCACAGTAAAGGTGAAAAAGCAAAGCAACAAAAACTCTGCATCATTTTTTCCCCAGCAAAACAACGATTTGCATATAATTTCATACCAGTCCATATTCTGTTGCTTTTCTCAAATTCTGGGCACCTTAATTCTAAGTTGAATAACATTGTCCACATTACTTAATTTGCTGCAGCAACAAAAACTCCCATAAACAAGCACAGTCAAACAGCAGTGTATAGTTGAAGTGGACCAGGAAGTTAAACAGTGGAGAGAAAAGTTCGAGTCTCTGTTGAGCTTTTAAAAGATAGGTGAATAATAATAGTGGGCAAAAAATGGACAATGAGAAGTAAACGCCAAATGGGTCATCGAGGTTCCATTAAAGCTGAAATGAAGATAAATCCTACCTTTTAGAAGCATATCAGCAGAAACAGAAGTCCCATTAAAAGCTGTGGCTGAGTTATGTTGGTCCAAAGCCACTGACCCTTGAAAGCTGGTAGTAACTTTTGGTGCTTTCTCCTCCGTAACCCTTGATTTCTCCGCAAATACCTCTATTTGCTGCTTAAAATTATCACATTGTTTGTGAATCTTTGAAGACTCTGGTGATGGCTTTATGACATGAGCAGGAGACTCGTGGCAAGAACTGCTTATCAGCCACTTCTCTGCATCATCCCACTTGGATGGAAAGCTCTTTTTTGCAAGATTACCAACACTGAAGCTAAATACTGGCCTACCAGGAGTAGGAGGAGCTTCTACTCTTCTCTGTGTAACTGAGTTCACTCCCTCTGTTCTCCTTGGAACTGAAACTTCAAGAAATCCTCTGCATTCGGCGCTGCTATTTGCCATTGGAAATGACTTGACAAACTCAGATGTCTCCTTGAGATTGAGCTTGCACAGTGGGTCTTGAAAGGAGTCTGCAAATGGATTTTCCTTAACCTTCACATAGAAGCTTGTGCTGGTCTTGGTCTCCAATGCTGGTTCCTAAAATCACAAACGCACCCCCACAACACAACAAGCCAACATGTTATCAGTACCGAAAATCTCAAAACCCAAATGAGACATAAAAAGACAATAAGAGAAGAAAAACAAATTATGTGAATTCTTATACCCCATTAGGAACAAAAACAGGAGGAGGTTGAAAGTATTTTGGAGCAGTGAGATCCATGGTTGTGAGGAGGGTCACTGCAATGTTCTCGATTTAAAACAAGTAGAGGAATCTTCTGGACTAGTCTCTGGTGAAGTTTATACCTTAGGTCTAGTAGTCCCTAGTGAGAGGTTTGGTTACAGGCATGTGCCTCATTTTGATGTAAAGCACAAGTGATGAGAGAAAGAGAGGAAGCAGTTGAACAGTGAAGCTGAAGAGGGAAACAGCATTGACTACCCGAGAATCATGGTCTAAAAAGGGTTACTGTTACACTCAATATCGACCCCACATGTGATATAACAACTTAGACAGTAATGCTACAGTGTTCTTTCTGAAAAAAACAAAAGAAAAGAAAAGGAGACCACCGGTATACATCACAGTTACATTACATGCATGCATAGTTCAAAGTTCAAACTCTATATAATCTGAGGAAGGAGACGAAATAGTACTTCATGAAAAGAAGTGTTGGAGGGGCTTTGAGGGGTGCAAAACAATTTTCTGTTCATCTTTTTGGATTTGTTCATTTTTTTATCCCTCTGCTAATGTGTAACAGTGTCTCACCTGTTCCACGACAGGAAAAAGCTTTAAAGATAACCTTTTCCTTTCCATTCTTTCCGTGAACCTGGAAATGGGTTTCACCAACGAGGGCTAAACCCGATCCATACAAGGATGGCCCAGGAACAGAAATCAAGCTCTAATGAGATATAAAACGGGCCCTAGTAATTGATTATTCTGATATTCTTGAAAAGTTCTCTTCTGGTAGAATTCTTTTAGTTCATCACACATAGTAGAATCGGTTAAGGCTATTCTGGACCCCAATACATGGAGTTGGAGGAGCAGGCCATGTATGTTTGTGTGCTGGCAAGTGTTCTCCTAGCTGCAAGGTCGAGGCTTAAGGACACACATATTCCACTCATCATGCATCATGATTCATGAACGATCTTATTCACGTACAACTGTGGGTGAATAATTGAATATAGTTAAAGCTCAGGGTACCAAATGTTCTTGCAATAAAAAATACAAATAAGATTTTAGATTTGGTAAATTATGGGCAAAGCTTATAAATGTGTTTCGGCAGAAATAGTGAAGAGAGGGAAGAGACAGAGAAGGGATGAGGAAAATTTTGAAGTATACAGATGCTGTTTTTACTGCATCGCGACACAATGCAGATTGCAGTGCAAACTTCAAAATTTTAATTTTTTTTTTTGAAGTTCTTAGAAAAGTTCAATTTGTTGTCTAAATCTTTTATGTTTCTTTTTATCCTTTTTAGTCTTGTTTCAATTCTAAAACTTTTTTTTCTTGTTTAAATCCATGATTATTGAAAAGATTTTAATTTAGTTCTTGAAGTTTATGTAAAAGTTCAATTTAGTTTCCAAAGTTTTTTATTTTGACATTTTTATCCCTTTAGTTTTAAGTGTCTACGTTTTAATCTTACAACTTCATTTTTAATTAGGTTCCTGATACACTGTAAAAAAGTTCAATTTAATCCTTTTTTCTAGTTCTATATTTTTTTTTATCTATGTAGTTTTAGGTATTTATGTTTCATAATTAAAAAATTCGAGTAATTAAAATTCTGAAGAAAAAATGTATATCTTTGGTCAAAATTCTCATTTCTTATTTTTGTGTTTTTTCATGTTTTTTATGTATCATATTCTTTTTATTAACAACATGATTTTTGGACTTCTGACACCCAAGATTTCATCTTGTTTTTCATATAAAAAAATCTTAAAAACCTTCGAAAACTCCATTTCTAATACAAAAACACCTTCTAATCAATATAAAAAAATAAGAATAAATTATGAACACTGATTAATTTTTTTTATTGTTAATAAAATCATGTTGGTAATGAAAAAAATATATTTCATGAAAAAACATGAAAAAAAAACATAAATAGGAATTAATTTGAGTAGTGTCCAGTTGCCTAACTCGTTAATATTTTTCCATGAATGTTGAAAAGATTTTAATTTAGTCCTTGAAGTTTCCGTAGAAGTTAAATTTAGTCTCTAAATTTTTTTATCTTGACATTTTTATCCCTTTAGTTTTAGGTGTCTAAGGTTTGACCCTATAACTTTATTTTCAATTTGGTTCTCATGTTTTGTAAAAAAGTCCAACTTAATCCCCTTTTTTAGTTTAATAATTTTTTATACATATAGTAGTTTTAGGCATTTGTTAGTATATTAGTCTGCGCTTCACAGGTAGTCAATATCAATTTATTTTTAAATTTAAAAGAATATTAAAAATGCAAAGAATATTTTAAACGACTTGAATTTGACAGCTATATAAAATTTAAAAAAAAAGGGTAATTATGCTAACTCAAATAACTTCAATCTAAAAACCATGTTAATCCAAAGCCATGCTGATAAAGAACAATTATACATTTTAATTGTTAAAAAAAAATATAAAATACAAAAGTCTTGGATTTGATAATGATGTTGATAAAGAATAATAATGCACTTTAGATGTAGGAGAGAGAAAAGATATCTTCGCTGTTAAAAGCATCTATAGCCGTAGCTATACTCTGTTTTCTGAATTATATGCCACAGCCTGCGATGAATGTTGATCACCAGCTTAACTGTTGACTCGAATAAAATAGCCATCTTACAGGGGACATCTGAAACTGATTGATGGAGAATTCTTCCACGAATAGGTACACGGTGCTGCCATTTGAAGAAAAGGTCTGATTGATGCTAAGCTCTGACAGAGTATGCTTTACTTTTTCCTTTCAGCAACCGTTGGAATTCTGAGGAGGCAGCCCCGCTTCTCAATGACCGGAATATAATTATAATCTTTAACCATCACCATTGTTTAATCTTTAGATTACAAAGACTGCTATCCATTTTAGCTTTAAACACATATTAGTGTTATATTAGTGCTGGCTGTGATAGTAAAATTTATCTGGGTATATTATTGCATAATTAAAAGTTATTATATGTTCCAGCGAGTTGATATCACCTATGCCATAAAAAAAATGCAAATTTGTAATATCATATCTTTTTTGTATTTATTTTAATGGGATAATATTAAATATAAATTTTAAAAATATTATTTAATATATTGTTAAATAAAAAAACTTGAAGAACTCGAATGAATCACTTGTGTAAATTTCTTTCCTTCCATGTTGCTCTGGTCGACCCACGTTCAGCCTTGGATCAAAAAAGGAAAACAACTACGATCATTGATAAGATGCGCACATACATCGATACTTAAGCATATTTTATGTGAAACAATGAATAGACCCACCAACCAATGGATCAGAAACACGGAAGCATCACCTAACTACAAGACAAGTAACTAGTAAGGGCTCACCAATCTCAGGAACAGGTATAAGATAAGCAACATGGGACCCATTTGTAAGCTCTGTATTTTACGGGCCCTACAATGCATGCTGACATGACATAACCTAACAATAATTGAATTTTATATCCTTTTAGACCTACAAATACCTGGCGATCAAAACTACCTTATCATGTTCTTGCAGAGCCAGGCACAGATCCTGAGACAACAAACAAAACTCCTCCTTCCTCTTCTTCTGGCATATGATCAATGGCTGTAGCATGCTTGTCTTCTCCTCACATCCTGGTTCAAAAATCCGGACCTGTTATAAAACCTGCAAGCAGGATTTTGATGCTTCAACGGAATAGGAGTCATGTTCCACTCAAGAAAGCACCTACTCTTCCAGTCAGATCCTCATTACAAGCCAAGGTAATAAATATTCGTAAACTTGTTCCATGTTTCTTGATGCTATACATGTATAAATATAACTCTCTGTTTAATTTCTAGCTGGTTTTCGAGAATCGAGCCGAGGGCATAGTTTGTTATAGAGATGAAAGCGGGGAGATAATCTGTGAAGGATTCGATGAAGGCCCTCGATTTCACCAACAGCTTCAATGTTCATCATACCATCCAAGGTTTGATTATTCTCAACCAAGTAGCATATTGTAATTTAGTCCTCTATTGTAATATGTAACATAATGTTAAGATCCGAAATCAATACCTGAAAAAGTTTTCTCAATCTTTGGTTGACTTCAGGGATGCTGAGATCATCAATCTTCTTCAACAAAGATTGCTTCAGATTGTTAATGGCGGTGAGTTTAACAACACTGAAAATGGTGTTATTGTTGTGCAAGAGGACTGCAATCGGAATGGCTTTAACAAATTCTACTGATCAGTAACTAACTCCTGTAAGTTTAACCAACGTTATCTGAAATAAGTCCCAACATAACGGGGAAAAAAAACCTTTCTTCCAATCACAGAATGTAAATGGCGACCATAAAATCACTCGTCTGTATTGAAGCATTTCATTTTTCATTTTTTCCAGTCTGTGATCAACATTTCAACTTTCTCCCCTTCTGCTGGCGCTTTTTTTCTTCATTGAAGCGAATATGCATGCGCACTCACCCCTTTTGACACAAATAGAGAACAACAATGGCAGCTTTCTAAAACTGATTCTTAATGCTGTTTCAAAGCTAAATGGGTGAAATGGTTGGGCCTATGAAAAATCACCCGCAATCATTTGCAAACGCCATCATATTTTACCTCGGATGCAATCAATAAGGAGAGATTTTGACAAAAATGAAGCGCAGGAAACGCACCTTGCAGAACACAGGACATGATTCTTGTGCTACAAATCAAACAGTTTGAATATTTTCGAATTATTATGCATCAGAGCGTCTACAAATAGATTTGAATATGCTAGTAACAAGGTGGAAAGATGAAAGTGTGAATCTGCATATCATGTTTGACAAGTAATTACCAACTGGCTGCAAGTTTTACTCTAATACAAAGCTCGTTTGACCAAGTAATTCTACCCCCAAAGTCAATTTGCAACACATTCATTGGGCACTTGTTTCAGCAAAGTAATCCAAGGTTCATTATGCCACAAAAACGAAAAATGGCATCTCGATTTACAGAGATCAGAATGCCAAACAATGCTAGACAGACATGCTACCACCAAATCAACTGTTACATTTTGAACGTGTCCTTTATCTCATCTACTTTACTCTTAGTCCTTACAAAGTACCAGGCTATAGTATGTCCTTCCGAGGGAAAGAAGCAGTTGGGGAAGAGATCAAATGATTTAGGGAATGGATATCAAAATCAGCACTAAAACACAAGACATAATATTCACTTTTGATACATGTACATGTTGCAATGCTTTTTTTTTTCTTTTTTCTTTTTTTTGTACAAAGATTTCAGGGAAGGACATCCAATATTATATACCCTCGACTGAATCTCATGGCTTTGACAGCCTTGTTCTGCATCTCCTAACTAATAATTATGAGCTTCTCTTCTTAACTAAAGTTACAAAAGTAAATTCTATAGAAAAAGATAAAAAAAAATGAAATGAAATATCAAGAATGAGAGAAAAACTGTTGGAGGAATGTTCCAAAAATTCAAGTTTAAATGTGCATGAACGCAGACCCGAAATATCAGTCAACTGAAGCCGCACCTTGTGTATTCTCTTCGCCCAAATCAGACTGGGATTTACTTGGAATGATAGAGGGAGGGGACCATTGATCTGGGACCATCAGAAAATAGGTAGTCATCGCTTTCCTAAACCTTTTCTTATATTGCTTCGGAGAAATAACAGTTGGAGATTCATTCTTTGGCCCACCAAGTATGCCTGAAGCCTTAACCCATGTTTCCAAATGTTTGTCCCATGTATACTGCCTCATGAAATCAATTATCCCAAGAGCCAACTCATGCTTCTCCTCATCAACCCCAACCAATAATGAGTAATCCATTACATCAATAGACTGCATATTTATAACCATGACAAATTAAAAGCCGACACAAAGACATATTCATCTTCAAATGCTAAATAACCACAGCAACTAGACACTTTTGATGAAAAAATAATAAAATAAATAAAATAAATGGAAAGAAAGAAAGAAACAGATTTAGAACTTACTGCAAGAAAAGAAGTATCATTCCAAACAGCTCTCTCCAGCAGCCGCTTTGACTTGTTTCCCACAAAAATGGGAGAGGTTGGCATTGCTTCAATCAAGTTCTGATCCAGCAGAACCTTGTTGCTCCCACTAGAATCAGGATTATACCGTGACCTGGAAGATCCTTTAAGATCATAAAGGCGGGTCACTTTCCTCCTATATAGAAGGTTCTCCATAACTAGAACATCCATCTTCGTTTCTTTCCCACCTTTCAGATTCTTCGATGTAACCTTTCAACAAGAAAGAAAAAAACAAAGCAATAAGTTGCCAGGAACATATTCAATGCCCTGTATGAAGTTGTTAATACAAAATCTCCTTCATTGACTGCAAAAGTGACAGGGGCTAGCATCCTCAAATTTTTCTTACAACTATTTTCATACAAGACCACCGATCAGATTGTATGAGCATTTTAATTTTAAAAATCAAGAGCTTTTTAAAAACTTCTAAAGCTCCACTTGCACCAACCAGCTGGCAGAAGCAGAACCTTGGCAGATACTGGTAGCCAGGTGTTCACAAACTTTTGTGGTCACCCATAAGATTACTTACGTATTTGGCATAAGGAACAGACAGTCAAACAAAGTTTCAATTGACTGGTGAACTAGGCAAGACGTCAGTCAAACTAAATAGCTATGATAATTTTGCCTACTTTTCATTTAAGGTTTCAAGAATAAGCACCTGGTAAATTCCCAAAATCTTTGCCAGGCATGTTGGACTTCTTGAGCTAATTGATTCAGAGAGGTACTTGAAGTAAGCAGGGGCAAATTTTATAAACGACTCCAATTCTGTTTTTGTGACTTGTTTGATGATAAAACGATCATCCAAGGTTTTTGCAAAGAAGACATTGCTCTTGCCACCTTGAGCTCCCCACTTCTTACAACGACTAAGAGACCTTACAAAATCAAGTTCAGATGGGCAGCATATCCTCCTCAAGGTTTCAAACCGCTTAGCATAGTAACAAGTCACAGAATATCTTGCCTTACCATCTGGGCTGTCATCTCCAAAAGAAACTTTGACATGCATAGCCTTTGTGTAGGAGAGTGGGTCCAAAATCAAAGAGCTACGTGATCCAGACATGGATAAGATGCTCTCATCTGTAGATCCAAAACTTTTATACAAATCAAGGCTTACTTCTTCGAGAGAGTGGAATGATTCAGATAAACTTGAGAAAGAACTCGATTCTCCAGTGTCTTTTATTCTTTCCCCCTCATCAGTTAGTTGGGCATGATATTCTGGTGATGCTAAAGCATAAGATATCAGACTCGTGGGTTCATCATCATACACAGGAATGACCGTGTCGTTCACACCCACAGGCAGAAGTAGCCTAGCCCCACCTTGGAGTTCCAAACTCCTGAAGGATGAAACATAGACAGGGTTATACTCACCCAGAGTACCAAGCTTCTCAGAGCTTGTTAGAAAATTCTTGTTCAATGAACGATAGAAATTCAAAAATGGCATTCTTAGCCAGCTCATATAATCTTCCATGTTATCAGGGTCCTTGGCAGACAACGCAGGTGAAGGAGAATAGCACACTTTGGATCCATCTTGGTCTTTGGCACGGCCCTCCAAATCTACCCCCTCCAATCCCACAGCAGTGGTTGAAGATTCTTCCATAGCTGAATCAGAAAGCCTATTGTTATCGTCCTTTAGTGTCCCAACTCCAGGGTGATTCTCACCAGTCCATGCAGCATCAAGGGTATCCGATAGATTTGCCATAATAGGAACCTGTCCATCAGAAAGGGTCCTAAAAAAATTTCCACCAGATTCCTTAATGTAAGATAGATCATGGGCAGACATGGTAGTGCAAAGATTAGCATGGCCTTCTTTTCCATGACCAGGGCCTAGACACACATCCATTTCTTGATCAACCTTGTCAGATAGGTTTGTGTTGCTACCAAAGCCTCCTTGCTGGTCAGAGCCTTTAAGCAGCTTGGCATCAACAGAAGGAAAGTCACAGCTACTGAAACCGTTTCCTGGCCTGTGTCCCATGTTTTCCTCAACGAGCCTATCACTATTATCTGGCTCCAGCAGTTTCTCCTCATATCCTGAAGTTGAGCTGTTTGAATAATCATGGAAGCTGTTATCTAAACTGGCTGCATAAATCAGACGGTTGTCCCACATGTAAGACTGGAAGAGTAACTGCCTCCGCAGTCTGTTGATCTCAAGAATGTCAATAACAGGTTGCCCGTTTTTCACTTCCCTGCTCAAGACTTTGTGGAGCGACTCCTGAACAGCAATGAGAACGATTTAAACTATAAGTATTTTTACATAACAAATTCACACAAAAAATTTTAAGAAAGATTTCTGAGAAATCATAGAAACCACAAGGATGCAACAGATTTGATATTTGTTTCAACTATATGCACTTTTTTAAACAAAAACAAATATTGATGAAAATAATTGTGAGGAAAAACAGATTTCTAAGGGAACTTTATAGAAGTCAGAAGATGCTTTCCATAGTTACATAGATGTGAACTTAATAAATAAAGCTATGAATACTTCAATTTTTACAAACATTTTGACTAAATGACAGAGCATTTTGTGTATAGTGAATTGTTAATTTTCCATGATTGTGATTCTGTTAATAAACATGACAACATTCACATTCTATGAGTTGAAAGTAAATTTAAGAAAAGTTTTAGGGGGGGTGGGGGTGTTAAAGATGGTTACCATTCAGAAAGTAGCAGAATTAGGGAAGATTTTGAACATAATATTACTTTAAAGAGTCCCTATTCACATGCACAAGTGTTCACTACAGAAATGGCTCACCTATGATGCTTGTGTAACTAAAGACTAGATAATCAAAAGGTATAGTAAACCTCACCTCAAATTCCGCCATCTCCTTTTGCAACATCAATTCAAGTTCTGCTATCTGGCGTCTCAATTCAGGTAGTTTCATGCCACTGTTAAGTTGCTCAATCTTACATCGTTTCTCTGAGATTTGACTAAGAGCATTGAGTACTTCAGAAAGTAGAAGTTCTGCCCGATTGACCACCTGTTATAATCAGACAATGTAATCACCCATATATAGGTGTAAGATAATGAAAAGTCCAAAATGGGGATCACTGCACCTCATCTGTTTCTTTCTGCATCCACTCTTGATTCTCAAAGCTGAAATCAACTCTCGAGGGAGGAAGGTATACAGAGAGAACATTAATTGACGCATATCGAAAGCAGGCAACCATTTGCCCGAAACTGCACGTGTAAAGACAGTGTTAGAGTGAGAGGACTTGTTTATGAAAAGGATTTTTCTCCTGCTATAGATTGTCAAATGGACACACAAGCTTAAAAATTATATAACTAGAAACATTCAGTAAATATACAAGAACATTGAAGAAAGAGGTGTTTTAGCAGATATAACCCAACATGGTCCTGACTGACATCTTGGTTCCATAATGTTTATAAAACAATTGTCAAGATTAAATCCAGCAGAAATGCCATTATTATATATTTTCACAAGATGTAGTTACTGTAGATAATAATGAATTTGTATGATAATTTACAGCATAACATGATGAAGAGAATAACAAAATTACCCATAGAAACGAAGACAATCCCTGTGAAGAGAATGACCACAGCTTGCCACCCTGCTTGCAGCTGCATGATTTGAAAAACTAAGCTCCAAAAATTTCCCAAAAGATAAACCCCAAGCAGCATCTGACATTACTACTCTCCGAGTAGCTGGAGGAAAACCATTGATACGTGGACACCTCAGACATCTGTGCCACATCCAAATTTTCCCATCCCGTTCACCTGGTAACAGTATTTCAGGTAGCTTCTTAACAGATATAGTAAGGGTTCCTTGCCTGTGAGTATAACAATGAACATGTGCTTCTGATGGCATCTCACAAGAACGGCAGCTGTAACTCTGCGAGTATAACAGATATAGTAATGACCAAATTTCTACAAGATATAACAAATTTGGGAAAAAAGATTTTACCTGATCAAATAAATGGTCTCGCAAAAACCGACCCAAAGGTTTGTCAAAGCTTCCATAGTATTTAATGCGGAAGAGATGGGACCTCTCACAGACTGTCCCCTTCCACACACACCGGGAAGACAAGGAAACCAAAATGCTCAGATGATCTGAAGGTGATGGAGGAAACTCTTCTTTTAAAGGTTCTGGCTCCTCAAGATTCCTTCTAGAATCTTGTTGAGCAGATGATACCTCTGAACTGTGTGGCTGAGTTGTGATGATTTCATTGAAATCGTTCAGGGAAGAGTTCATTGCAACACCATCTGAAGACCCAAAGCCACTAGCAGTAAGATGATCAGCCGCAGCAATTTCAGCAACCAGAGAAGCTCCAGAATCCATTTTGGTTTTTTCCACAAATGTGTGGTAAGAACCTGATACAGCTTTCTCAGTATAAGGAACGGCAGAAAGAAATTCAGTTGAATTGAAGCGAGATGAAGAGGATTCTGAGGATTGAGAGCTGGGACAATCTGCTGCAGGTACATTGTCAACAGAAGAACCAATGATGGTTGAGACCAGACTTGCAGTAGGGGCGCTATAGGATCTTTGTGGTTCATTGCTAGATTGCAGTCCTTGAGGTTTTTCATTGGCAGCAATAGTGAAACCAGGTACAGTTGATATTGATCTCTCAATGCTTGATGGTTTATCTGGAAGTGCAACGGTTATTGGAGTGTTCAACGGGAGTTCTGGCAGAGATGCTCCTTCATCAGCAAGAAAAGATGTCTCCAAAGCCAAGTGATATGCTGCAAAAACACCATATTGGACCACGTGTTTCACTTTCTTCAACTCATCCCCATTAGCACCTCTAAGTAAAATCTGAGATAATAGAAATTAAAGAGATAAATACAACTTAGTAGTAGGCCCAGCAATCAAATTGAAAGTAGCCTGCAAAATCAAAGGACTAATATATCAATGGCGAAGCTACTAGCTACACAATTGCATAGGTGCATGCAGCTGGGACCACCAACCATTCCATAGTCCAACCAGGATTATTTCCTGAACAATAACTCAGAAAATGTTTTCAACTTCGTTACAATGTGTAAAATCACCAGAGTAGATAAAGCATCGATTGGCCAAAAACAATGCAATTCAGAAACCTGATCAAGTGTCCATCAAAACTTTTAACCTCGGCAACTTGTTGTAAAATGACTCAAGTTTCAGGGACTTACAGTAAAACCCAATGGCTTTGGGCAGCCTTCAAAATACATTAATGTCTTCACCAGTTTTTTCCCACCATGCCCAGCAGTACCAAGATCTTCCAAAAACCTCTCCACATGGAACTTTTCACAGTACCCCAACTTTGGGGAAGATAAATGATCAATTGAAGGGACTATTTGAGCACCTGTGCAGCGAGCTATACGTTCTAAAAGTGGCTTCTTGATATTCAGAACAAGAGATATGTCTTTAGCAAGAAGGTATTCCTGTGCATGTCTTGAAACTGAATTCTCCACTAAAAGGACATCAGGGTTGTGTGCATCTATCTTTGCCACTGCCATCTTCAAATGGTCCATTTCCTAGATAATGAGACAACTCATAAGAAACCGAAAAGGAAAAAAAAGTTCAAGCAAAAACACATAATTGCTCTGGTACATTGAGAGCAATGAGGAAGAAACTAAAGCATAAAGGGTTGAGACAAGTGTTTAGAAATCAGAACCTGCTGTAATAGAGTATCAAAACTTGACAGCTGCTTAGAAACTCGCTGGTACTCAAGAGCCCCTCCAAGGATCAATAATCGAGGTTTCTCTATTTTTGAAGTCATTCGACGATGAGCAACATTTTTCTTACAAACAACACCTTTGACCACCATACTAGAAGATAAATCAAAATCAAAGCAGGTAAAAATAAACTTATAGAAACAGCAACAAGAAGTGTAGCAAAAAATAAATTCACTTTTAAAAGCAAATACCTTTCCTGATGGAGTTATACAAACTTAAAATAAGCAAGTTAGTTAATGTTATTTATGATATAGCTTCACAACCTTACACCTTGATTATCCATGGAGTGAGAAATCCATATTGAGTAGTATCTTAAAAAAAAGTGGAACAGGGCGGCCTATCCATGGGAAGTGTAAATCAAGGTAGCGATTACCTCTCACAGCAGCGTCCAGAAGCAATGCATTTTACTTTCACATATCCACCAGGATCCATTCCTCCACCTTTGCTCATATCTGGCTTTAATAAAGTAGCAGCCTCCCATGACAAAGATGTGATGATCTCCAACCAGCTCTCTTTATCATTTTCATCTCCCACAGGAACATTCTCAACCTGTAATAGCTGAGATACCAAAGCCCTAAAATGCCCATCAACCACATTCTTCATGACCTTCTTGTGCTCCTCGCTTGTCCTATCCCTGTTATGAAATTCTCCACTTCTGAAACTTCCAGATGCCCGTAAATATCCCCACTCTCCTGCAGCATCCCTATCGTCATCATCATCTTCAAATAAACCAACTTCCCTCTCATCTTCTTCATCTTCCGGCTCGGGGGGGAGCCAAAGCACTCCACTGTTCTCAAAATCCACAGGTTCAGTGTTACCATCTTCTCCAGTATACATAGAGGACGGTACTTCACATTCATCATCCATCTCTCGTTCATCCATTTTCCTTAGCTGTGGCATTCCTTCCAAATTCTGTGGACCAAAACTGTGCCTTATTGGAGAACTGCTTGAACTTTTTGGTTCAATAGTTTCTCCATCAAGATGAGCCTTGTGAGATCCACCGTCATTACTCATGTCATCAAACTCAACTTGACGATAGTAATCATTGACTTGAGGAGAATGCCTCGTTTCAGAATCAGATCGATATGCACCATACTCGTCATCGTCGTCATCACTTCTGGCACTAAAGCAGAACCAAGGATTTAATAATTAATAGCTATGCATTAAAACTACTTCTACATGGTGGAGCTACAAATTCCAAATATTACCATGCTTGTAAGCAGAGACAAATCTAGGACTCAATCTTCTGCCGAGGGGGCTGATTTTGGCATGCTAAACTTTAAACATAAGCAAAAGATCCTTTATCTTTGAGTGCAAAAGGTTAATCCTTTTGGCTTGAGGGGCCATTGCACACACACATATCTCAACAAACCTAGGTTGCTTCCATGGGAGCTAAGGATCTTTCATTACGAGGAGAATAAAGAGTGAATTCTTTTGGTTTGAGAAGCCTTTACATGGTAAACATATGTAAACAAACCCAGACAGCAACGAGTAACATTGGATGATCATAAAGGAATTAGCTAATCGCTATACTCTAAAAAAGAACCACTCTCTCTGGCTAATAAATGGCATATCAATTTATTCAACCTCAATGCCTTGAAAAAAAGCATATTAGATTGTTACATTTCTATACATTTCTGATGCATGCACCGAATAATAACTGTATATTTAGTGCTAAAAGAAGACCATCATCATACCTGTTCACCGAAAATGCATATCCGTCCGGAGATCTATATTCTATGTCAGCAACAGGGTCTTTGCACCTAGCCGATTCCACTTCCCCTTGCTTATCAGAACTGGTCTCCATTTCTGTTGCTTGAGGAGGGCTGAGACGTGAACTATGCTGAGCTTGCCGATTAGGCCGAACCATGTATGGCAATGAACTACCGGTTATGCTACTACTGTTAGCTGTGCCACAAGATCTAGTGCTGATAAAACTTGCTGCAGAAGGTGAACTACTAAGATCTAGGCTGGGAATCTGTATTCCATTATCAAAAGTAGATAAACCTTGCTGCCATTGCCTGGAACAATAATTACATACCCGAATCTTCTCCAAGTCTTCCTGAACAGTCCTCGGATCACTTGATGGAACAGGAACTGAGTTGGTTGTACACTTGGCACAGAAAACTCGGCCACAAAGTCGACAATGATGTCTGCGGTTAAATATTGTAAATTGAGAATCACACTCGTAGCATACCCTACAACTCTGATCGGGCATCCAAAAATCCCTTGACACGCTAGCTGGCTCAGAGCGCCAAGGGATCCAGGATTTCAAAAGGCAAATTAGCTCAGAAAACGTCTTGCCGGAAGGTTTCATCTAAAACCAATCCTTACTGCCCCGTTCATTATGCTATATTCATTTGCCACTCTTAACCAACTAACAATATCCAAAAATTTTCATCTCGAATCAAGAGATACAAACATCGCAATCAAGAAATCAAAATCTCCACCACTATCTAACACCAATTATTCATTTCATCAGTAAGCAGACAATCACGAAAATACCCTAATCGATCCAAAATTGAAAGAAACCATCCCACCTCCAATAACCTCAAACATGCACCTTCAACTTCTTTATCACTCCTTGACCCAGAACTGACCTCAACACACCTATGAAAACCTAACCCAGTTCAAGAAACAACTTACCACTCACAAAAATACACCAAACTAAAAATACCCAGAAGCTCAAAACAGCGAAAAGTCATGCAACGCGATCTCAATCAGTAGAATTCACATAAAAAACTTCTTCTTTTCAAAACACCCCCACCAGCTTTACAACTAAATTGATCAAATCCAACACCTAAAACAAAAGTAGAACAAATCTGTCTCTAATCTTTCCTTACAGAGATAGAGAGAAGGGAAAAAGGTCTGATTGAATGATACAATACAATACCGTGAAAAAAAAATACAAACTTTAATTTTATTACCTTGAAAAGACAATTAACAACAACAGCAGAAGATCTTGTTCTCCAAGAGATTTATGACACGTAGTCAAATCAATCCGTGACAAAAGGGGTAGGTGCGGATTTGCAATAAAAAAGCCTGGCTGTCTACCTAGATAGGGATTCTCTAAAGAAGCAATCAAATTTTTGTATGAAGCTGCTAAATTACCACCGTCATCGTCATCACCATGTATTTCTTCCTCTCCTCTTTCTTGTATGTATATAAACAAGCTGCTCCATTTAATGACACGAGGGAAGAAGCATAAAAATGCTAATAAATGAAAAATCTAAGAGCACCTGGAATTGGAAATAAATAAATAAATTTGTGTGTGTGTTGACAGAGGACATAGGGTTAATGATGTGCATGTGTGTGTGTATTGTTAATTTGTTATGATAAGGAACTAAAAAAAAAAAGGTTCGATGAGCGAAAAAAACTGAAAATTGAAAAGTTCAAGAATGCCCTCAAATTTTAGTCAGGAGTGGGCAAGTGTTGGGGAGATAGTGGATAAGAAGGGATTGGTATTTGAGTATTGACTGTTGACTTTTAATACCAACTGTGTGTGTGTCTTTTTTGCTTTTATTTTCTTGTTCCAAACATATTTGTTCCTATTTTTTTCTCTCTCTCTAGATTTGTTGTT
>Ga0307515_10007378_pt1 | contig 21742 bp, 13 predicted proteins | sample 17_EM_MG_FD_194513 | JGI IMG/M metagenome (GOLD analysis project Ga0307515, IMG submission 194513) | Populus trichocarpa ectomycorrhiza microbial communities from riparian zone in the Pacific Northwest, United States - 17_EM | ecosystem: Host-associated > Plants > Roots > Unclassified | place...
GTTTTATATTTCAATGAGTTATTTAAAAAAAATAACAAGAAAGATAAAAATATATTTGTTAATATTAAACTCAAAAATGGTGACCATGAAATTAGAATAAGACTTACAACTTATGATTTATATATATAAGCCTATGAAAACTCAAGTACATGATCTAAGTTTAAAAAAAAGTTGTTTGATCACCTAAAAACCAAGATGTTGCCTTTTCAAAGATATAATAGTTTTCAAATAACTACTTAAATAAAGTCACATTGTGAGAAGCAATAAGAAACATTTTTAGTATACTTAATAACAACATAAAGTCACATGATACAAAAACCCAAAGCAAAAAATCTACTAGTGATGATTTTGATTTTCTTTAAAGTATTCAATTTTATTTCATAACTAAATATATTATAGGAAATGAAGGTTGAGAGGATAAGTCTCGTGGTCCTAATAGAATCTCATTATCCTAATGACTAAACTAACAAGAGTAAAACTCATTGAGTTTGTGTCTGGAAGAGATTTTGCCACTTCTCCAAGTATCCTATGCAAAATAATATTCTCTCAACCCATGCCCAAGTGAGGAGTCCTACTAGAGGTATCCCTTTTATGTTTTTTTTTTAATATTCATCCTGGAATTCTCGCAGCCTTAAATGAAATAACTTGCCTCTAGGCACAAAAAGTCATATGTTAGAGATAAGGAACACTTAGTAGCAAAGCCCACGTGTAATACAAATTCTATTCTTTAAAAAATATAAAGACCAACCATCCTTATGCCTTTATATAACATGTTGCACCTAGTAATATAATGTGAAAACAATAGCTATTATAGGAACACATCTTTCACACAATACACATAGCTTAGTAATATAAACATGTCTAAGTAGTGTATAACTCATATTTACTGACTTTTGCATAAATAATTCTTGAAAGAATCTATTTTTCTTGCATGCCTTCCCTATCTCATCTATAATGTGAGACCTATAAAAAGTATGGTGCAAAAAGGAAAGGTTTAAAATGGGAAGGGTCGTAGATAGGTTAATAAGATTTGGGCATTGTGAAGGACGAAGAATATAACGTTGAGGTACTCTTGACTTGGTAAGTGTCATTGCATTAGTAAATACACTACATATGTTTTTTCTTCTTCTTTCATTTCTCTCTCTTTCTTGTTGGTCTCATGATATTTTCTTATGATAAACATGATGGAGGTCTTGCCCTATTTATAAGAAGAACAATGAAAAATATTCTTGTTCGTATATGTTTTTAATATGGTTAAATAAGAAACAAATAGTGTTGTATTCTAGTTTCACTTCAGACATGAAGAATACATATAATGATTAAAGTAGAAAACAACTTTCTTATTCTCTTTACATGAATATGTGTAATTTAGAAGAAACTAACGTAAATAAAAAGGCAAAAACTCTTTGTCTTTTCTATTCCCATCCTTAATGGCATTCGATACATCAAAACAAATATTCAATTAAGAGTAAATGATAATGTGGGGGCCATATTCAATTCTATCTTTTGAATATATATATTTTTCTCCTATTAGTTATTTTGGTCTTCAAATAAAGAATAAGAGTTATTTTTATATCCATATAAACTTCATGTTTAAATTAGTTAATTTATTTGTTTTTGTTGCGGTGTTTATTTTCAGGGTAAGCTTCCTGTTAGATTTGACATAACTTCTCAACTGATGCTAGCACTACTCAACCTCTAATGATCAATAATTATCAATATTACTTTATTTCTAAATAATCTTTTTGTATTTCAATGAGTTACCTAAAAAGAAAGACATGAAGAATAAAGATATATTTATTAATATTAAACTCAAGAATGATGACGATAGAATCAGAATAAAACTTACAACTTATGATTTATATACAGTAGCCTACGAGAACTTAAATACATGGTTTAAGTTTGAAAGAGATGATGTTGGATTATCTAAAGCTAATACGTTGTCTTTTTTGAGAAGTAACAATCTTTAAACTACTATTTCAATATCACTCATTGCAAAAAATAAAAATAAAAGATATTTCTAGTATGCTTAATAACAACATCAAGTCACGTGATACTGAAATCAAGAAAAAAAAATCTACTAGTGATGGTTTTGATTTTTTTTAAATTATTTAATTTAATTTCATAACTAAATATATTATAGGGAATGATGGTTGCAAAAGGACAGGTTTCATAGACCTATTATCACAGCGACTAAACTAACAAAGGTAGAACTCTTTGCATTAGGTTCTAGGAGAAGATTTTTCCAACTCCCCATGTATCATATATAAAAGAGTAGTCTCTTAATCTAGACCCAATTTAGGTAGCCCACTAGAGGTAGCCCTTCTATGTTTCCTTAAATATTCATCCTAGAATCTTCTCATCATTGAAGGAAACAACTTGTATTTACACTAGAACACTTAGCATTAAAGCCCACACTTGATACACATTCTATTTCACTAGAACTTTTGGCTACTCAGAAGTCCTTCTCTCAAAGCTATTCCAATTACTTAACCTTACAACTCTTATTTGTTTAGGCAAGTTTTCTAGAAAATTAAAGTATTACTTTATTTCAAAATAACTCTTTTGTATTTCAACAAGATACCTAAAAAGAAAGATAAAGATATGTTTGTTAATATTAAACTCGGTGACCAAAGATTTACAATAAGACTTGCATGTTACGATTTATAAATAATAGCTTATGAGAACTCAAGTACATGGTTTAAGTTTGAAAATAAACACGTTGGATTACCTAAGGCTGAGACATTACTTCTTTGGAGATAAAACAATCTCCAAACTACTATTTCGATATCACTCTTTATAGAAAGCAATAAAATATCTTTCTAATTAGGTAACGTGATACCGAACCAAAACTATGTTTTTAACAATATCCGATTTAATTTTATAACTAGACATATTATAGAGAATGATTGTTGTAGGGACACGTCACACAATCCTAATAGGGCCCATTATTCTAATGACTAAACCAATAAAGGTAAAACTCTATGAGTCATGATTTTGGAGCAGATTTCACAACCTCTCTGTATCTTACACAAAAGAGTATTTTTTACACCTAGGCCCTAGTTAGGTGGCCCACTGTGTTAAAGAATCATCTCAACCCAATAGCTTAAGCTGTTGGGTGAGGTTTCAAGATATGATTTATATTAGGGCTGAGCATTTTCAATTCGGTCCGGTTTTGGACCAAAATAAACAACCAAACCGTTTTTTTTTAGTTTTTGAACCGAACCAAACCGAAAACCGGTTCAAACCGATTAATTTCGGTTCGGTTCGGTTTGGTTTTTTCCCCTTCCAAACCGGTTCAAACCGAACTACAATGCCAAGATGCCATCCTCTAAGAATCAACAACGTTGTTCTCGTTGTTACAACTTCTTGCAAAGGAAAAAATAATTGCAAAAAAACAGTATCAATTCTTAGCAATCACTGCTTTGATTTTTCTGGACACTCTTCAGCTTCTAGACCCGAAATAATCCCTCTCTGGCAATCGAGATGGGATCTTTTTATGTCATGACCCATGAAGAAGAATCAAGTAAATCAATGGAAGAATCATTAGCAATTCATCTCTGACATGGCAAGTTTGAGAGATGAGAGATGAGAGATGAGAGACAGAAAGCATGGAAGATTGAAAGAGAAGAAGACAAATTTTACTCAAATGTTGAAAGGAAATATTAAAGCTTTACCTGTAATCTTTACTTTTCCTTCACGTTGAGAGATGAGAGACAAAGAGAGTATGGGGGCTGTGAATGAAGGTACCCTTCAATGTGAAAGCATTCAAAGACTTAATGGGAGGGGAGAGGGCAGCTGTGTGAAAGGAAAAGAAATGATAAAGGTCTGCTACGGTTGTTGGCTAATGGGAGGGAGGGGTGGCCCGCGCTTGGTTTATTACTTTTTTTTTTTCATTTTTAAACCGAACCGAACCGGTTCGGTTGGTTGGCCGGTTCAGGCACACCAAAACTGGAAACCAAACCGGACCGAACATTTTCCTAAATATTTTAACCGGTTCGGTTTTTTCGGTTAATTTTTTTCAGTTTTCTTGATTAAATCGGTTTTTCGGTTTTTTTGCTCACTCCTAATTTATATTATTCTCTAATACATATCCTTTAAGTGAAAGCTCTTTGGGCTTGAAACTTGCACAAGTCCACACTACCTTGTGCTTAATTTTTATCAAATAAATGAGGATGATGGGATTCGAACTCGTGACCGCTTGGTCATCAAGGCTCTGATACTATGTCAAAGAATCATCTCAACCCAATAGTTTAAGCTGTTACGTGAGGTCCCAAGATATGATTTATATTATTCTCTAACACATTGAAAATAGTCCTTTTAATGCTTCCTCAAATATTCATTTTGGAATTCTCCCAACTCTAAAGAAAATAATTTGTCTCTACGTCAATAAGTTATCATGTCAAAGATAAGAAACAATTGAAAACACCTAATACACTTGTGAATTATGGTGGGAATGACACCACCACCAACATTACCATGTATCATGGACTATTAATCCCTATGAGTTCTCATATGACAAGAAATACAATGTAATGACTTTCATGCCCCACACTTCCGTATAGGTTTTAAATTTTTCTTTTTCTGAATTGGAAAATATGTTTATTTATTGAAAAGAAGGCAAAATTTTCCAATAAAAAAAACAAGAAATACTTCAAGATTGCACCTATTTTTCATTAAAAAAAATGAAAACCATATTTTATAAAAGTCATCTTAATATTTTGTATTTTTGATAATCTAATTGTAAAATATTAATTTTATTTTATTCAAATTAAAAATTATCATGAAAAAATTATGTTGTTAACTCAACAAAAAGACTTTATATTAGATTTATAATTAAAAATAAATTTATGATACTAACTAAATATAGAAATATAAAACAAATATCTTTAATCTTTCACATTGCTAAAAAGTGCTCGAATATAAAATCGCATTGCTCATGTCTTCTTCCTTTTCTTTTTCTTTTTTTTTGAAAAAAAGTGGATAATTAGTAAAGAGAAATCGCAGAGAATCTCTAAATTATATTTCCAAAACTCAAGTTAAATTTGAAAGACAAGAATACTAGTTTTCTGGATGGATAAATGTTGCATTTGGATATGAAGTTTTAGTTTTTATTTTTCTAAATCTATTTTTCTAGAAAATCATAGTATTTCTCTATTTTTTTAATAACCCTTTTGTATTTCAACGAGTTAACTACATTGGAAGACATGAAAAATAAAGTTATGTTTGTTAATAATAAAGATCATAGAATTAGACTTAGAACTAGTGAGATTTATATATGGTAGCCTAAAGTACATGGTTTAGGTTTGAAAGAGAAGACATTGTATTATTACCTAAAGTTGAGACGTTGCCTTATTAAAAAAAACAATGAAAAAAGGTTTCCGTTTATATATGTTCCTAATATAGTTAAATAGAAAATAAATTACAAATAATTTCTAAGATTTCTTAACTCTGCTCAGCTCCTTCTAGTCTAAGCTATGGATAATATAATTCAATATTGATTTCATTGATATTTGGTTTCAATTGCATTATTTAACTCAAAATGATCATGTTCGTCTCTCAACGTGAGAAAATCCAAATTAATCTTGCCATAATTTGGTGCCTCACTCATACTATGGATCTATGTTATTTTATTTTTATTTTTTTAACGTTATAATTCAACATAGATTTCTGAACATCATAATTGGTTTTATTTGATGTTTGCACCACATTAATTATTAATTAACAAAAACTAAATGAGGAGGGGGGACTTACTATTCCCCTCCTCACAAAAGCAATGTTTACTTGATTTTTTTTTTAATATTAGATTTTTTTTATCCTGATCTAATTATCCGGTTCACGAGTTTGATAAATTAACTCATATATTTTTTTTTTCTATAAGGTTATTTTGGTTTTGTTACCCAAGTTTTTTTTTATTTTTTTTAAGGTTTTGTTTATCTTTTCAATCTCATCTTTTAATATTGGATTTTCTTACCCGACCTCATCACTTAAGTCAAAGGCTTTGACAAATTAAATAGGATATTTTTTTTTTAATCATTTTTTGTTGATTTTTTTCTTCAATTTTATCCTTTAATATTTGATTGATTTGACATTAGGCTTCACAAATTTTTTTCAGTTTACTTTTTATGTGGTTTTCTTGGTCATATTACTCGTGTCATGGGTTTGGTGGCTTAACCTAAGTTCACTCACGTTTTTTTTTTGTTTTTTCTTTTAATTGTTTTTTTTTAATTTTATCCTTCAACATTTGGTTGGCTTAGAATCAGGCTTCATAATTTTTTCGATTTGCTTTCTATGAGTTTATCCAGTTACATGACCTTTATTGTGAGCTTGACAAGTTAACTCAAGTTGACTCAAGTTTCTAGTTCTTGGGACTTTTTTTAATTGATTTTTTTTCAATTTCATCCTTTAACACTGGGTTAATTGAGAATTGAGTTTCATAATTTGCTTTGATTTTCTTTCTATGAGTTTATCTCAGTCTCATGACATGGGTCGTAGATTTGACAAGTTAATTTGAGTTGACATAAGTTGATCCAATATGTTTCTATCTCAATATTAAAAGAAAAGGATGTCTTGAAATTGTTTTAGTCAAACTATGTTTTTAACTGTCATTTGGGTTGTCGTTGGATCCATCAAGTTGACTGGATCATATCGGGTCAACCCTCAAACGTTTAAAAAATGTTTCTTACTACAAAACACGTTAGCGACACTTGAATTATTTTTTTTACATTAAAGAAAATTAATTTGACCTGCAGCGTAGCGTGAGCCAATAATCTAGTATTTCACTAAATACTTTAAAATCATTTGAATGCATATATATGCATCTAATGCAAGCAACATGTCATGCCCTCCCGACCTAATTGATTTAGGTGGTTCTGATTAGTACATTATGGATTTGTCATAATTGAGCTATGTGAATAGCCATACAAGAATACTTATAGATTAATAGGATATGACTAAATTAAAAAAGATGTTTGAGTTGTGTAGAGTAATCGCCCTGATGAAATAACCATAACTTCTGATCAAACCATTACATTGTGCTCAAATTTGGTTAAAAGATTTTAGAAGCTCAAATCTATAGCTATAATCAATCAAGATCCAAAAGGATGCCAAATCAAGCCCATAAGCTCTCTTTCGGGTTAGTTTTTTTTCTTTTTATTTAGTTTATTTAGAACTTTTATTGATCTTTTGATTTCTGGACTTTTATTGGTTTTTTACTTTCTGGGTAGGACTTTTTTTTTCTATTTTGTTTAGGTTAATTTTTTGAGTTTATATAAGGAGTTGTAAACCTCATAGAAAGAAATATGAGAAAATATTTGATGATAAAATTTTAAATTAGAAATTTTATGTGATGACAAGGGGAATTATGTGTTGTTTATACTTGTTGTTTTCTTTTCTTTATATATATATATATATATATATATATATATATATATATATATTAGAAAATAAACACTAAACGCAATCAATCTTTTACTGTAAGATAAGATATATTAAATCATGGATTGCTACAATGTAATGATATCTTTGCTCTTCATTACACAAAACAAATGGCCTTTATACGAGGTGAGATGGTCTTTTACAGGGGATTCATTTGGTTTTATGAAATTAATCAGGTGTAATGGTTAATCAATTTTTTGCACAGTTAGATGACATAAATACCCTTAAAAAATAAACAAAAATTTAAAGGATGAGAGGGGCTTTTGCGCCATTTCATTTTTTAAAATAAGAAATTACTTCATTGTAAAAAAAAGGAGGGGTCAAGGGGTATTTTGATATTTTCATCATAGTTTTTCTGTTATAATCTATTTGAATTGGGGGCAAATTAGTATTTTAACAAATAATAATAATAATAATAAAGTAGATGGGGCATGCATAGCTCGCGTTAGTGAGTAGATGCTATCTGTACCCTTTAGACAGTGCATGAGGCATCTTTCAACGACAAAAAAAGTCCAACCGTCGTGTCTTCCAAAGTGTCTAGTGGTGGTGCTCCTAATGGGAAAGTTCATGTAATGCAATTCATGACGGTTCGACAAATGTGAGATTTTTTTCTCCTCCCCCTATTTTCTCTCTCATTACCTTGAAATTCATGCTAGGTTAACAAAAATTCAGAGTTATCCTCCTATTTATTTTTTATTTCAATTGTGGTTATCTTGTTTATTGATCTTTGTTTGTCTTGGATTTGTTTCTTAAATTTCATCCATTTCCATTTAGTTTTAAATCAAATATGATATTCTTTTATTTGATTGTTGTTTTTAATCCTTTTCTTGATTTGTTCTTTCATTTCCAGCGTGACTCAAGTCTTTTTTTCAATATTTTATTTATTTATTTAACTTCGATTCTTTTTTCTAGGTCATTATTTTTAAAAATAATTTTTTTAATCTTGATCTTATATCGTGGGTAATAGGTTAGTAGAGTGACCTCGAGTTGACTCGGGTTTTTTCTTTAATATTTTTTTTAAAAATTAATATGTTTTAATTTTATCATTTAAAGTTAGATTATTTAACCTTGAGCTTTGTTATTTTTTTTTTTTTTACTTTCCATTCTAGAAGATATCACTACCTAATATCTCATAATATCATTGACTGAACTTCTTTTCTATGTTATAAAGAAATTTGATTCGACCCAAAAAAATAATCTAATATATATTATATATCGCGTCTTCAATCCCAATGCATCCATTGACTGCCTGCACATGCCCACGAACCATTAAGTTATAGTATGATTGCCGACCAAAAAAGAGCAGAACCAGATATAAAAACTATATTATAACTATAAAATGTACTAAATTAAGCTGGCTTGTAATTATATGTCAGGAAACTGAATGCATACTCATCAAGATAACGCCTCTTTCGCACATGGGTTGTATAATATAAGATCTGAATCATCCTTTAATCTAATCCACATGATTTGTCACTCACATCTGATTCTGAGATGTTTCTGCTTCTTCCACACGAGCCATAATATTAATTAAGTTAATCAGCTTCCAAATTAGTGGATTAAGGTTGTTTTTGTCGATTGATGCATCTACAGATCATGGGCACCAATCAGCTTCCCAGAAGCGACCGATGCAGACAACAAAACATTATGTAAACCACGTGCTTCTCAGACTTTTAGGAACCATTCAAATCTTGATTATTATTATAAACAACATCTTAATTATAGCGCGTGGCTTTCAATGCCTTCCCTCTTAACCTCCACCAGAAGGCGACCAAATCTTAAAATTTAGCTCCCCAAGAATATTCGATTCTTATATCATTCTCCAAATATAAAAAAAATGCTGGAATTGTATTCTCTAAGCTACTTTTACTATTACAGTTGAATTGATCACTATTTTTTATAATTTAATTTCTGTTCTAACTCTTATTGAGTGTGTAGAACTGTAAGAAGTGTACATTTATACCAAGTTCTTGCATCTAAGTATAGAATTATCTTGTATCTTTTTTTCTAATTAAATATATTTCTAATCAAATTATATATTGGGTTAAATTCATATTCTCAATTCAATAAAAGAAATAATCACAGATGACCATGAAAAAAAAAACTATAATGACGTAAAAAACAGTGATTTTGAAACATGAGAACGTTTTAAGATTAATCCACAATGTTAGTGACCTTTTGTCTTGAATGAAGATGACCAACAAGTAGATGCAGTGGCACTCATGTAGTTTTGACCCAAACCGGTGTCTTTTTCGTGGACCAAAGCAAATAAAACCCAACGCACACGGCACACCTTCAAGCGATCTCCATGCCTAACATCTCCTTCCTCCCTCTCTCTCCCTGTAAATTAAACGCAATGTACAGAGCCACCGTGCTGTTAGTGTCACTCTGCATCACCTGGCAAGTTGCGTTGTCAGTCACCGATGGTAAGTCCTCCAAATGTTTTTTCGTCCACTCACAAAGTTTCAGCTTTGAATCGCTTGCTACCACATCTTTGCTGGTCACTTCCTTTTGGTTCCTTGTGGGATATATAATACATGTATCTGCCATTGCTTGTTTTTTCTTCGATTCCTTCTTATCGTTGGATCTGAATTCAAGACCCTGCTTGTTTTTTTTTTCTAAGCTGAGAATCAGCTCCTTATTTGCTAAAAAAATGTGAAAACGAAAATGAAAAAAAAAGAAATAACTTTCTATCAGTGAACAGACCCTTAATTTTGTAAAAAACTTAATTCACTTTTTTTTTTTAATTTTGATTTTAGCTTGCATTTTCATATCAATCCCAACATGCAGGATGGCGTTTACATGCAGCATTTATATTTCATGTGCTTGAGTCAACTAATGGCCATTGATTTCAGGTTTATTGCCCAATGGAGACTTCGAGTATGGGCCAAAGCCATCGGAAATGAAAGGAACGGTAGTGACAGCCAAGAATGCAATTCCTAACTGGGAAATTTCCGGCTTCATCGAGTACATTAAATCAGGGCATAAACAAGGTGACATGTTGCTGGTAGTGCCTGTTGGAGCCTACGCAGTCAGATTAGGGAACGAAGCATCAATTAAGCAAAAAGTTAAGGTCACACAAGGCGAGTTCTACTCTCTAACCTTCAATGTGGCTCGCACTTGTGCCCAAGAGGAGAAACTAAACTTGTCTGTTTCACCTAATTCGGAGCCAAGAGATTGGGGAATCTTGCCAATGCAAACAATGTATAGTAGCAATGGATGGGATGCCTATGCATGGGCTTTCCATGCTGACGGGCCTGAGGTTGAGATCTCCATCCACAACCCTGGTGTGGAGGAGGATGCCGCCTGCGGCCCACTTGTTGATTCCGTCGCGTTAAAGCTTTTGTCCAATCCTAAGCGTGCCAGAGGTAACAAAATTATCAAGGAATTGGATTTCAACTTAATTAATATGATTTTTTCTCAATCAAATCTTAATCTGATTTGGTTTTGATTTATTTCTACTTATTATATCGCAGACAACTTGTTAAAGAATGGGAATTTTGAGGAGGGTCCTTACATGTTTCCCAACACAGACTGGGGTGTCCTAATCCCTCCCCACATTGAAGATGATCAATGTCCTCTACCTGGATGGATAGTTGACTCTCTCAAGGCAGTAAAGTACATAGATAGAGAGCACTTTACAGTCCCAGAGGGAAAAAGAGCTGTTGAGCTTGTAGCAGGAAAAGAGAGTGCTATCTCGCAAACTGTGAAGACCATAATCAATAAGATCTATGTCCTCACATTCTATGTTGGTGACACCAGCAACTCATGTGTGGGATCAATGGTTGTAGAGGTTTATGCTGGCAAGGACAGAACTCAAGTTCCTTATGAATCTAATGGCAAAGGAGGGTTCAAGCGTGCCAAGTTCGTGTTCAAGGCCGTGTCAAATCACACAAGAATTACATTTCTTAGCTCATTTTACACCATGAAAAGTGACAACTCTGGTTCTCTATGCGGCCCAGTATTAGATGATGTGAAGCTGGTTAGTGTTCGAAATCCAAGGCGTCATCTGTGATAATGTGCTAATTGCATTGCTTGTGCAAACCACATTCTTTCATCTTGATCATCATATATATGTCTTTATGTACCATAGGTTTCTTGTAATGGAAACAAGAGGGGCTTGAAATGAGTTTAATTATAATGTTTCCCGAAGAATGATGTATCTATGGTTTTTTCTACTATAAAAAATTATAGGAGCTTGTTCCTCGAAAAATGCCTATTATAGGCGTCTTCTGCATTGTTGTGGCCTGTGGATCCCATAACTAATTGAAAACTTCTCCGTATGAATCATAGAAAACACTACATATGCTGCCCGTGCTCCGCTGCGGGCTTTCTCCTTAATTTTGCAGCGAGTTGGATTCAACTGGATTGATTGAATTTTGTTTTTTTAATTTTGTTTTTTTAAATTACTTGATAATTAAATTTTATAATTTTATTCAATTTGTTTTTGATAGAATTACCCCGATATTATAATCAAGTCGCATATTTAATATACTAACTCGGACGGGCTTAGATCAAAGTTCTTTTTAACTATTTTTTTACTGTTATTTATTTATTTATTTATTATCATTGTATTTTTTTTATTTATATTATTAAATTAACTAAATTGACCCGATTCTTAAAAAAAAAAAATTAAATACGGCGAGACATCCATCTAAGTAATCTCATGAAATATACTGCAAATCTTCTCTATCGCTTTACTAATGCTAATTTGGATTTATATACATTGAAGGGACTAGAAATTAAAGGATGGGATAATTCTGACTGGACAAAACTTAATGATCTGTTCTTGGCTTCTTTCTGTAACTATTATGATGGAATTCTTCTCTCCTAACTGTAAATGTCGTCGTCGTCGCCATTTATATCTTCCGAGTACAATTCACCATCTCTCATTCTGGTTGGACAGCACCATTGGAGCAGACCTGCAACAACGACATAGAAACCTGTAAACATCGATTTCTTATGCCAAATATGTGAATAAAATTGATAGAGAGAAATTTGAAACACATTTATGTACGTACTGGAACGTGCACTTTTCAAATGCAATATAGCACCAATAGTCCTACTTCTTTGTACTTTTTAAGAATAAAGAAACCAGAATACCTGAGTAGCATTCTCTTCCCTGAAGCTTACAGTTCTAACCTTCAACTCCCCTCTGCTGGTAGTTAGCTCGTCTAATATCTCAGCATCACACATTTCGACTTTGCCTTCCTCATTTCCAAGAACAGGTGCTTCTCGTTCCTGATAGAACACGTTCCTCATAGAATGTCACATGAATTTAGTATTAGCACAATAAAAATACAAAGAATCAGCAGATAGCAAGAGAGGTCTGGAGAATAATATGCCTTGAAAGAGAAGCTGAGAGAAAGTCGTGGGGCGCCGGTAATCTCCTCATATTCGGCTGCATCTAGTTCCCGCAAATGATTTGGACGGAACAACTTAGGAAGGACGTGCTGTCTGATGCTGATGAGAATAAAGAACGGCAGGGGGAACAAGATTCCAGCTATCGGAATCCAGGTCACACCAAAACAGACCAGGAAATAGACGAATTGGAAGATGGTAAATATGGCTATGTATTTGAATGGAATTGATTCCACAAAGGAAGCATGAATCCCCTCCAGGACCCTGTCAAAAGTGAATGCCAGGCACAGTGGTAACCGGTAAAATCATAGGCAGCTAATAACAATACATGTCAGAATGATAAAAGTAACATACACTTGCAATCAGGAAGCTCTTAAAAACATTTAACATTTATGATGCATTTAAAGAGATATCTTGAAGAAAATGGGAAAATTCAAGATTCAATTTTTTTCCCATAAAAAAACAGAATTTTCTGAAATCATGAGAACAAATTGAACAATTTTGGTTCAATCTGGTTCTTAAGATGCAACTGAGCAAGGTTTTAGAAAATATTGCTCTAATTCTAAAATACCATTTGCATTATTGTATTACTCGGAATGACAAATAACTTACTTATAGCGCCGGCCAGGTGCAATGAATAGAAGTAGCATTCTCTCCCAGAACTGGTTCCCAGGAAGACTGTCAATTGCCATGTAAGCAAAATATCCCCAAAGTACTGATGTAGGTATCAGCTTTATTGCAGGCATAGCACATACTGATGCTGCCACAAGTAGAGACTGAAGAAAATTGCTAACTCTTTGCTCATTAACTCGGACAGGCAAGTAGGCATCAATGTGCTTCTCAGGATCAAACGTATCCTTTGGATCTTCTCCTTTCATGACTGCCTCTTTCAGGTCTTCCAGCTCTTTAATTACTGCATTCTGCAAATCAGAAAACCATGGTGTTGGCATTAATATGCTGCGACGATTTGTGAACTTTACCATCATCCCAGAGACAAGCTAAAATTCTTAAAACTTTAAACATATGGCTACAACACGGAACCTGTACAGGTCATTTGTTAGAAAATGTTCGTGCGTTTGGCGTAAGAAGCATTATAATGTTGATTTTAACAGGACGGACACTTTAAGTTTGTATTGATCAAAGAACTCACAATTGGAATGCTGTCCATTTCAATGAACACAGCTTGCATATTGCCATAGATTTCAGAGTTGCTAGCTTTCTGTTTGATGCTTTCCTTGGCACTTGCCACCATCTTCCTTCGAATCAACTGCAAATGATCAACCAGATTCTATAAGCATCTAAAGGCTGCTAAGCTAATTAGCTTAAGAAGTTTTCTATTGAAAATCTGCAATTTGACCTGTCTTTTGAGGACTGCAAGGCTCTTAGTATGCATAGGAGACTGTGGTAGAACACCATTAGAAGGAGGTAGCCCGATTAATCCACAAAGCAAAGTCTGAAACCAACCAGTCAATAGTAGAACACAAGTTTTTGAGAAACATGATGATAAGAAAAGCCAGCTTTAACATATGTGGATGATATGTACCATAAAGCCCAGTAGCAAGATGTCATAATGGTACGCAGAAGGATTTTTAAGATTGAACTCCTTTTGTTGTGCCATCTGGGATGCAACACTGTGGTCAAAAAAGTAGAGCCCTGCTATCATCACAGCAGGAATAAATGCAGCAAAGATGTATGCTGGAGGGACATTTCCCATATCCTGTAATTGATGCAAAAAATAGATATTATCTGCAAGTGTCTTGAAGCTGATAAAACAGTCATGCACCAAACAAGTCATTAAGCAAAAGAATGATCCATTTGTAAAAAAATGCTGCCTTAGAAATTCCAATCAAGGTTTGGTTACCTTGATGACAGTCCAGTGATGTAAGGATGCAGAGTCCCGTGGAAGAGGGCTAAAAAGTCTTCTGGGAACCCCAGAAGGAACTTTGCTAGGTATGCTAAATGAAAGTGCTGTCCATGCCACAACCATTAAAGGAACACCATAGTCTGCAATGAAACTTCTAAACCACCCTGGACAACATGGTGCAAAAATTTTAAAAACCTCGTGTTCAACCTATGAATATCTAACCAGAAATGCAAAGATTCTAAACGTTGCTACACAAACCTGTGCCATACCACCATGCTCTTGCCCTTCTACTTTTTAAGGCAGTGTAAAGAAGTCCAAAAGTGAATATGATACCCAACAGTCCATTAGTGTAAAGCCATTGAAATTGATACTTATCTAACTTCGGGTCCTCAGATTTGGGAATTTCAAACTCGCTGACCATGCCCTGTGATCCAAATATGGTGCAACATTTTTAATTACCATAGTATCATCACACTCATCAAGTTTCTATTCACTTACACAAACTTTTTTATTTCTTTTTTGTATTGATTTCACATACCTTGATAGCCTCTTGGATGAATAAAACAGAAATCAGCATGCCAAAAAGTTCGCCTGCTAACCGAGTAAACCGATTGATTATAGCACAAGCATTGAATATTGCAAGAAGAAACAGCAAAACAGCTGTCCAGACACAAACCCTGCAGCAGTCACCAGAAAAAACGAATACATAAAACAAATCCAAATATAAGCAACAATTTTGAGCAAGACACAAAACGAATTTCCCATACCATCCAGCCCAAGCCAAGAAGAGTTTTTGTCCTAAATGTTCCCTTCCTTTAGCAAAGTTGTACAAATAAGTGTACATTATAACAGTTGGCTCTGCTACTCCTAAAATTAAAAGAGGTTGGCCACCAAGTATTGAGTGTATGATGCCACAAAGAGCAGTAGAAACTAATGTTTCTACTGTGCTCAAGCTTCCATCTACAAATAGTAAATTGAAAAAGTTGCATTACTTCCAAACTCCTTAAATAAAATTATGGACCTGTGATTAGAACAAGAAGTGAAGCAAATAGTGCAAAGAGGGTAAGTTAATAAAAAAAAAAACAAATATAGCCTTAAGAATCCATTTTAACGGTCTACTTTTTATTTTTTATGCAGCAAGCTGCAATATATTAAATTCTGCAATTTATCAGAGGTTGTGCTTCTCAGGATTTCCATTTCCTTTTCCTGATCTTTCATTTTCTAAAGTAAACAAAAGGAATCACTGCAATCTCTACAAGTCCGAATATCCACCTTTTACTGGGCTATGCTTTTCTAGAGAGGATAGCATGAAAATTGAGAGTTCAAAAGAGGCAACCTGTATCTCTACTAAGTTGCTCTCCGAAGGCAATAACAGGAAGGGCTGAAGCGAAGAAGATATATGTAGTTGGTGCTAGTATACTGTCACAAAAGATCGAAAGAAAATTTAGATAAAGTTTCAAAGACAGGATGGGAAGATTATGCTACTTGAGTAATAGATACCCGAATCCAGAAAGAATGCCAGCAACCCAATCTTGTTTATAGCAAGCTATTCTTCCTTTAACATCGTTTAGGATACCTCTAAATGGGGTTTTCATGTTCTCCATGATCTCTGAATTACAATATAGTATCAGTAGTGCAATTACAATCAGATAAGAAAAGATACTGAAGACGAACCACTTAGAAAACAGAAGAAAACAGAGGTGTGGGAGAGAGCGAGAGAGAGGAAAATTTGGAGAAAACAGAGGTTTAGGAAATTATAGCAAATTAAATATTCTGCTATACCTGTAAAAGAAACTCCTTTACCAAACTGTTACATCAAAAGTAAAAAATGAAAGGACAAAATGAAAAACAGAGAAATTTGATTCTTTCTAAAAAAACAGAAAGGAAATCTTTGACATTCAAAGCTGAGGAAATGAAATGTAGGGAGGATTGATCGAGCAAAATCTCCCTTTCCTTACAAAGAAATGAAATCAAGAAAGGAAAAGAAATGTAGATTCGTTTCTTTTGACTGCATGTCATCATCAACCAGCCACAGATTTTGTTACCAAAACAACCGAAAGTCAGCTTTTCATTTTTCTTGCACAGCCAAGAAACAGAAAAAGAAAAGTAAGCCCAAAACAAGGAAGCCAAGATTACATGAAAGCCACAAAAATCAAGTCTTGAACAAGAAGGGCTGAAGCAAGCAGGAATGTGCCTGTTTGTATGAGTAAAATAGTAGAGAATTCGGAGAAAGAAATACCAGACAGAATGCTGGTTACGGAAATTCACCAGGAATCTCGGTTGAGAAAACAGAGACCAAGTGTGTTGTGTGTGAAATGGCACTTCTTCTCGACTTGGCTGCTTGTAGTAGAGGACTTCGCCATCTCTTTATACACAGGGAGTCAATAAGCTCGGTTGTCCCTCTACTATTCAATGTTTGTCTGTATGGTCCCTCATCGTATGCTTTATCTTGATGAGACCCTTCTACGATCTTTTTGTCTTTTAAACTTCCATCCGATTCCTCCGAGATTACTTTAACGATTTATAATAAAGACGACAAGACAGCAAAAATCTTTTCATCTCAACCTTTTCTCTTGTTCTTTATCATTACATGACACCAATCCTCTATTGTCCCTTTAACACAAACAAATTCATACACCTTAGAATAAATCACAAGCATACCCAATATCCAATCCTATGCTCAAATCAAATCCAAATCCAATTATTTCATAGCTTTTGGTGCAGGGCAATAATTTAGACGACGAGTTTTCTGGATGAGGGATGACGATCCTTTGACACTAGAGGAGTTGGTGGCATGCAATTATCAATGTCATGGACACGCACAATTAAAATAATTTCTCTTATCAGTTTTAAGAGCTTGAGTTCAAAAAATTTACTCATCTTCTAGTTTCAGGTTTGAGTCCTGTGGTTGCTAATATGATAGCCACTGGAGGCTTACATGGTCGTTAACTTCGGGCCTATAAAATTAGTCGAGGTACACGCAAGCTGATCCAAACACCTACGTTAATAAAAAATAATAATAATAATAATTTCTCTGACTGAAAATAAAAACTAGATATCATTTGAAGTTATTAAACAATAAATTTAAACTAGAGCAGTTTTTTTAAAGCTTACCCCCCCACACACACGTGTAAATGCATTTTTAAGTTTACAATCTTGATTCCTAAGTACTAATTTATTTGTGTTTTTCTTTTTACGAGTTTGGATATATTATGTAAAAAGATAATGAGATTTTAATTTAAAAGGGTTCCGGTCCTTTTCCAATTTTGTAGTTTTTGTAATATATTTTATTTTAAGCATTAAAAATAGCAATTCCCAAATAAACACTAATAGAGAGGAATGGAGCCAAAGGGCAAATTAATAGATGGAAAGACAGTACAGGGGCTTATTTGAGAGAATTATAAGATGAAGTACCGAATTAATAAGAATTGAATAGTAGAGAGAGCATCGAGGTAATTATTCCGACACCCACGGAGACTGCGGCAAAATTTGAAACACGTCTTCAGAAGAGACCTTGGCGAGAGACTCTCCAAGTGGAAGTAGGGCCACGGATTTCCTTCCTCTTTCCTGTATTCAGGTTAGAAAAACGGATGGCGCTGTGCCCTTATGGCATTGACAGGCAATTCAGAATGTAAAATCTATGTTTTTTTAAAAAAATAAAAAATCTTTAATTTTTCTAATATTTTTAAAATACAAAATTAAACTGGGTCTAAATATAAATATAAATATAAATATAAATATAAAATTAATCAACCATCCATTCTATTTTGAAAGTAAGTACATATGCTCTTTGCTGTATCTAATTTTCTCATCTGAGTCCATTATATTATAATACTAGATCGGTGACAATGGAATGAGTACGGTTAGGACAAGCCATGATTTGTATATACGAGGACAAAAACATTATTAAGAATTAATGATTGTGGTTTCTGTTTAATTGACTGCTTTTATATGATGAGGGCAAACTATATCTCATCATCCCAAACAAGTTTATTCGATCAAAAAGCAGGAGAACACTGTTTTTGTTGTGTAGGGGTGATCACTTTTCCATATTTGAACGCTCAAACAATTCTCAGATAATTTTGGGCAAGAAATATAGATTATGGAGATCCCGAATGGATATATGCCAGTCTGAATTACTGTAACACTCACCGGCTTCTCTATTTGACAGGGAAGGTTGCCTGCCACTGTATAACCAACAAGAGAAGCCTTTTTAAACCTCGCGCATTTGTAGCCGAAAGGTGTCTACCGAAGGTTAGATTTGCAGCTGCTTCAAATTGGAGAGATGCACGAGCTGCTTTTTAGAAACATAGATATTTTTTAGTTAATTTTTTATTTTTTTATTTTATGGTTTTTTATTTTTTTTATTTGTAGGGAATAATTTTTCTATTTTAGTTTTTTATTCAGAATTTTTTATTTTTTCTATATAAAATGTTATAATAACGGGAATGAATAATAATTGAATATTTTGATTGTCTTCCATGTAGTTACGGACTTACGGTATGTTTTATCTTTGAGTGTTTTAACATGTAACGTACTTCTTTATCCTTTGTTTTTATTTGTGTTGGTTGATATCAGAACTCAATAATTTTTGGTGGTTTTGGTTCAAGGTTGTAAAGGATATATATCAGAACTCAATGATTTTTTGTGTTTAATTGTTTTGTGCCGTTAAATAATTATGGTTGAGAAAGATCGCAGAACAGGACATGTTTATGCCGAACAAGATGAGGAGGTTCTTCTTGGAAAAAAAAACATCTCAGAAGTACTAGTATGTTATTTTTATCTGGGTCGGTTATTGTTCTTGAAAATCCTAATTGTAAGATCTATGATGGGTTGACTTGGTACAAAAGTGTTGTATTAGAGGTTTATGATGGGACAACCCTTACGAAGATGTTGTGTTGGATAAGGTGGCTCATACAAATGATGTTCCTGGTAGATGATGGTTTCAGACTTACGTCTCGACTCAAGCACGAGTTCTTTCCAATCTTGGGATACTGATGAAGCATCTAATTTTAGAAAAATAGATATTTTTCTTTGTTAATTTTATATTTTTATTTTATAGTTTTGTATTATTATGTTTTTCTATTTTTTTTTATTTGAAGGGAATAATTTTTTTAATTTATTTTTCCTATTCAAAATTACAAGGTTTTTGTTTAATTTTTCTATATAAAGAGTTATAATAGTATTTTGACAAATAAAAACATGAATGAATAAAAAATAAATATTTTAGTTATCTTCCCTTATAATTATTAGTCTTTGAAGGTTTTCACATGTAATAAACTCAATTTACCCTTAGCTAAACTCCTTTATCCTTCCTTTACTCTGATCTGCATCACGGAGTCTCCAAACAGTTCACCTACGGTCCAACCAATCCAACATGTGATCATGCAAGCTTGTCCCTTTCATGAGTTCCCAACGAAATTCATGGTGATATACAGCCGTCTGTGGTGCAAAACAATTGAAGCCAAATTGAACGAAAATGAAGTTTTTTGAAGTTTCTAACAAGTTGTGATGCTGAATTGTTACAAATTAGGGTTTGAAGGAAAATATACATGGTAGCGATTAGCAAACTCGTGCATATATATCACATAAAGTTGAAGGATGGACCAATGGTGATAATTTCTTTGGTACATTTTTTTATGGAAAAAATAGCTTAGGAATTTGTTTTCTTCTTCTTCTTCTTCTTCTTTTTTTGATAACCCGGGATGTCTGGGCTAATTTACGCGCACCACGACTAATCCCCGGACCCACTGAACAATATCCTGCAAGCCCAGTGAGCATGTAAAGCACCGCGGGGGTGACAGGCGTGCACACAAACATAGGTGCGAATTTGTGTTCTTCTTAATTTGCTATGAGATTACGTGGGATAATAAAAAATGCAATGAACTTAAATTGATCTCAAAGAAAAATAAATAAATAAATAACATATTGGTTATCATGATATACCAGGTAGTATATAGTATATACAACGAAATTAACCCTCCCACTTTCTCAAAACAATCCACACGTTATTTTTTTAGTTCAAGTAGTTCTAATTGAAGACATAGAATAACATGCTAATAGCGAATTAAGAGAATACTAAAATGGATGGGGGTAAAAATAATGTTAAATATTGTAGCTCTAATTCATTTGCATTGTGGATTGAAATAAGGTAAATGTTAAAATAGTAAAATTATAATTTTACCTTTTTCATCAAAAATATTTGGCCTGGTTGTTGGGGATAATATGGTATTTTTGTACTTTTCTGCACAAAGAAATATTTGTGTTACCATTAAAAGCAAAAAAATATTGAAATGATCGTCTAGAGACTGTTTAGACTTTTTATTTTTAAAAGCATAATAAAATAATTAATTTACTTTTAATATAAAAAAATCATATAACTTTCATCCAGGAACCTTTTGTTTTTTTTTTTTTTAATCTTTTCACCCTTTTTTTTTATATAATCAAGTAGGTTGAGGGGGAAACAAGTATTTTAATAGATAATAAATATTATTAAAAAAAATGACTGACGCATCAATGTATGGGTTAGATTGCGCTTTTCAGGTGGCGTGTGTGGCATCGTTCAATGGCCAATCGCTAGCTTTAAGGGTGGTGTTCGAATTACATCAAATTACGACGAATGAGAGAAGTTGACAAACGCTCACTTTTTGAATATGAAATTCATCGTTGTTGGTGTCAATGAGTTTTATTTTTCTAGGAGAGTTCCATTTAGGTCTTTTTTTTCCATTTATTTTGCCTAAAAGGTGGCTAAATGGTGATTTAATGCCTCAAATAGGTTTTTTAAGGTTAATATAATTTCTTAGATATTTTTGGCTGAAAAAATGGGTCAGATGGGTTTTTAATTCCTAGGAGTGGCTCCCTGATTTTATGGCCACAATCAGTGGCCAAAATCTGTAATAACAAGTGACAATCGCCTAATATTTTTTTAATAAAAAAAAAAAAACTAGATAGACGACATTCGTCCGCTCCTAAAAAGATTATAGCCCAAGACAGGTGGGCAGCCCTAGGCCCGTGAGCCTGGGCTTTTTATTTTCTTTTGTTCTTTCGTTTTCATTTTATTTTTCCACTTTTATTTATTTT
>Ga0307515_10007379_pt1 | contig 21741 bp, 24 predicted proteins | sample 17_EM_MG_FD_194513 | JGI IMG/M metagenome (GOLD analysis project Ga0307515, IMG submission 194513) | Populus trichocarpa ectomycorrhiza microbial communities from riparian zone in the Pacific Northwest, United States - 17_EM | ecosystem: Host-associated > Plants > Roots > Unclassified | place...
CAAATTCCGCACGGTGGCTGATATTATCGAATCCCCGTCCACCACCGTAAACGACATCAAGACCACCGACGCCGACGCAGTGAGTCCTGTTTCTATGTCAGTATACACCTCCAACGACGTTCTGGATGTCCCACGCACTGTGTGGAGGGCCTCGCAGACGTGGATTCCTTGAGATTAACGATGGATTGGTTTACAAAATGTTGGATGGGCCTGAAACTGATCATCGACTCCTCCACCACAGATGGCCCGCAACAAGACACTCTCACCCCACGTCGGACGTCTCTCACGCTCACAGGTCTTCGCCAAACGAGGGCTTCACAAGGGACAGAAGAAGTCAGAAAAACCCGCCGTCCCAGAAACTCCTCCAACCAAGGAGGTTACCGTTGGTGGTGAAAAGAATGGTTCCACTCGTATCGTCCCCACCTCAAAAGCTCCCCGATACTACCCAGCCGAAGATGTGCGGAAGCCAAAAAAGAGCAGGAAGACTATCGTCCCCACCAAGCTTCGTTCTTCGATCACACCTGGAACGGTCTTGATTTTGTTGGCTGGAAGGTTCAGGGGGAAGAGGGTCGTTTTCTTGAAGCAACTAGAGAGTGGACTGTTGTTGGTAACTGGCCCTTTCAGGGTCAACGGTGTTCCTCTACGACGGGTGAATCAGGCGTATGTTATCGCCACCTCTACCAAGATTGATTTTGAGGGTATCAATGTGCGTGCAATTTCTCTTGGGCACGGGTTCTTATGGCCTGAGTCTTTTTTTTCCCCCGCCCGTCCAGGTCGACGAAAAGTTCAACGATGCCTACTTTGCCAAGGCTGCCGTCAAGGGCCGCTCGTCAGCAGAGGAAGAGTTCTTCGCTGACGGCGAGCCCAAGGAGAAGGAGCCGTTCCCCGAGTCGAAAGCTGCCGACCAGAAGGCTGTCGACAAGGCCATCATTGCTGCCATCAAGGAGGAGGAGTACTTGGCCAAGTATTTGAAGGCCACTTTTGGTCTGACGAAGGGCCAATACCCTCACCAGCTAAAGTTCTAGGAGTGTATGTTGTTGTAGTACCGGGCAATGTGATATGATACGCTGCACCCCATGATCTTTCCGATTCGTTTCTCTCAACCGGGTATGGGCGTGATCGGAAAGTATGTTGTCTGCTAGACTGAGACGTCCACCACCGTTTCCACGGCATGCAGCACGACACGCGACCCTGCCGTCAAGGCAACGGAGGACGTTCTTCACGTCGACGATACAGGCACTTTCAGACCAATTTCTAGACCTCGCTGTCGCCATACCATATCCCGCGACCCTTCCCGCCTACTCTACGACCATAATCCTCGTCACCGCCGCGTCACGACTTATTCTCACTGTACCATTCTCTGTCTGGGTGTGTCATTGAGCCCTTCGCATTCCTTCCAGACCAGCTTAATTTGAAGGTCAGGCAAAAAGGGCGCAATGGAAGACTGAGGAAGAGGTGCTACCCCGGATGCGGACAATCCAGCCACAGGTTGCACGGGAAGTCCGGAAAAAGATGGTCAGGGAAGGCGTTCGGGGGACTAGGGAGGAACTGAACGCGATTTATGCGAAGCGGTTCAACGAGGCTGTAAGTACATAACGCTTATATGCGTCGGGCTGAGTCTTGTCGTTGACGCGACCTCAGGCGAATGAGGAACGGAAGAAACTGCTATCAAAATATGGAACATCGCCAGCGTTGATTATGGCCATACCCGCGCTGACACAGTTGCCCTTATTCGTGTTTTCTTCGCTGGTGTTCTCGCGGTTGACCCAATCGCCTTCGGTGCTCGACTCCGAGACATTCCTGACTTTGACTTCATTGGTGAACCCCGACCCGACCGCGACCATTCCGATCCTCATCGGCATGATCACCTTCGCGAACGTCGAGTCTGTGAAGTGGTTTATCACTGACGCGCAGAAGAGCAGACAAGAGAAGGTAGAGAAGTGGAATGCGGAGAAGAGGGCTCGGGGAGATACTGTTATTGAGCCTAAGAAGATCGTGCAGAACGTGTTGAGGGTTATGTCTGTTGGGAGGATTTTGATTGCGGCTATGGTGCCAGGGGTGGGTGTTCAATATATTTTCTTCCACTTCCGTGTTTCTATGGACGTGACTGATGAGGTGCTTGTCTAGGCGGTGGAGATCTATTGGCTCGCGTCTGCCTCCTTTGGTCTGGTGCAAACGTGGGTATTCGACTGGGTGTCGTACCGACGGGATAAGAAACGACCACGGCTACCTCCAGTCTCGTCCACAGGCAAGCCCCTGAGGATGATTTAATATTATGGTACTAATAGGTAAGCTATTCCCTTCTGATGCTTGGGTTATGATAAGACTTCGTGGTCCGAGACGAGCCCTGGTGAAGCAACCGCTGGTGGTTCTCCATGACATATTTCTTGATCTAATTTGAACCCCCCTTCCGAACTTTTCTGGTTTCGTGCTCGTGTCGTTCATGTGGCTGGTTAAGATCACTGACGACATCCAGTTATCTGTCAAATAGATAAAGCTATACCCAATTCCGCACTCAAAATTAATTACGAGATACGAGAGGCGTGCAAGCATTCCTCGGCAACCGTTCATTGGTGATTTCTTAATTCTCGTCATCCAGCCTGGTGTCACGAGTTGCGACGTATCTGCCGACGCCAATGAGCCAGCAAACCCTGTAGTGAAATTTGTTACTTCCACATGACCGCCAGCATGGCGTCGTTCTCACGTACCTCGGGACGAAGAGCGCGATCCCAACGAAGATACTCAACCAGAGGACTTGAGGCCAATCTTTTGTCCTCCACCTCACCTCGCCAATCCCATAAAATGTCCCGAACAGGTGTAAGATATCTCCAATAGCCAGGGGAATTAAAAGCGATCTGGCTATATCCTCTTGCAATGCTGGCGAGGGGAGCTTTCTGACCGCCCTTAGGACGGAAAAGCTGATGCAACCGATAACCGCGTGTGCGACCACCATTTGACAGATGATTGCGTGGACCGTGGGTGATGGGACTCCCGTCGCCTCCGTGAAACCGCTTGGCCAGCGTTCATGGCGTTTGATCACCTGAACGGAACCCTTCAGTTTATGTTTGAGCGGTTTGCCGACGCACAGACCTTCACTGGGTCGAAGATTCCTTCGAGGAAGCTCGCGAACGTGATGAGGGGTTCGATTATTCCGAACACGATGTAGTAGAACGTCGGAACGGCGGATTTTTGCGAGTGGGAGAGTTTAGAAGAAGGCATTGAGTTTCAGTGTGGGGGTGGGGTTTTTGATTTCTATGGCACACCCAGTATATATAGTATGCGGGGGATCTACGGTATAGCAGGGTCCCAGCATGTTCGCAATTTCGAAATCCTGAATTTAAACGCCAGCACATAGCCTATAATTGTATGCGATTAAATCCTGCGAGTTATGCGCAACCTCTTTCTCTTCCCTCCCAATTCAGACCCCTACCCTCCCCTACCCCAGCTACCTACGTGCATGGGTACAGGAGCGGCCGTGTTATCTACCGCACAGGTCACTTTATCGAACAACATGTAAACCGGAAACCGTCGTGGGCTATGGAACAAAAGAACTGAAACATACCTCGGTAAATATGGTCAGATCCGAAACACAAAACAACGGGCGCCACGTAACAGAAAGCGGAGTAACGGGAGGGGGCTTAGAGGCGTAAGGCCAATGAGGGACGAAGCCGCGCAGCCTAGAAACAATAGTATCACCTACAGTGAAACCCCGGCAGGCGGGTCGAGTTATACGCAACCTCAATGCCAACCACCTTCGCGGCGCGAGTGCGGGGGTTATCCTAAGCGTGGATGACTGACGCTCTCACCCGGCTGCCTCACAGGAAGTACAGGAAATGAGCGTCATGCGAAGAATGGTCAAGCTTTGACCCCTGGATTAATATCGCGATGACCGCTCGGGAAGCCGTGGGAGTATATTCTCGGCTCGCCCTTGACTGGCGCGAATGTGGATGGCGTTTCACCGTCTGAGTGGGTAGGAGGAAATACGAAAGTCGCGCGATGATCAATGCCAGTACGAATTAGATGCATATTCACTTAGGTTATGTCCATCTACACTGTCTCTCTCTAGAAGTGCTGCGTTGCCCAGAAGGTTGTGGCTGGAGGGAGCCGCCCATCACCGGTCACCGGGCGAGTCCCAGACGCCGCCTTGACCCCGTGGAAACTTGTTTGAGGTTCCTTATCGAGAACAAGGTTTCGTCCCAAAACTGAAGTGGTAGGGTATCAATTCTTTTCATTGAGCCATGCGTCGCGGGAGTCGACGTATCTTCCGATACCCAAATGCCAACAGACCCTGATTTAATTTTACCAAAGTTAGGTTTTCAGCAAATCTGGAAATGCGCTAATCCTGTTGTACAAACCTTGGGATCAGGAGGGTGATTCCTGTGATGATCGTTATCCAGACTATGGATGACCATTCATCGACCTTCCACCTCGCGTCGCCGATACCGTAGAGCGTCACCAGGATGTGCGAAACATCTGACACGAGTAATGGAGTAAGCAGCGACGTGGCCATCTTCTCTTGCAATGCGGGGGACCGGAGTCCTCTGATTGCGGTGAGAATGAAGCAGTTGACGATCCCAAGTAGAGCACATGTGTGGGCCAACTGGAGTAAGGTGACAATCGTGGCTGCGGGCAAAGTTTCTGGTAGTGTGGCACCTACTGGCCAAGGACCGTTCATGTTGTGAGTCTGGGACGGAATCCGACGCGTCAATTGAAGCACGATCGGTTGGGCTCAAGAGAGCACACTGGGGGGATGCAGACCTTGACCGGGTCAACGAATGCACCAATCATCCCTGCGACGCATAGGAACGGTTCGTAGATTGCGAATATCGCATAGTAGACTGTCGGGACTGCAGACTTGCAGGAGTTGGCGTAGAGGAGACCGAAAAATGACGGGAGAGGTTTGCGTGCGGGGGGCGAAGGGGGCATCGCGGAGGTGAACAAAGGCACTTTGGACAGTGGGAGGAGGGAAAGGATGAAAGGCCATTGCTTCCGTGAGCCTATTTGTACATCTTGGAGGCCGCGACCGCTAAGTTTATCTCGTTCCTGGCGGAGAGTCCTGCCCTAAAGCCAGTGATCCCGGCAACAGTCAAGCTCTTCTTTTTTTTCCTCTTCATCTTACATCTTGAGGATTTTTTATAACCCAGGGAGACAACTGGATCCTGTCGTGGTGATTCTCCTAAATGGCAAAATCCGAGACCGAAACAGAGGGTCTATAATGCTCATCTTTCCCGGGTCGAGGGATTTTGGGCTTCGCTTTCTTCTGACACTCATTCCTTGCTTGTCGTACAGAGTTAACGCGTGGTAGTACGACAGAGTAATTCCAATCCATCTTTCCTGCGAACATTGGCAAACCATCCCCCTCGTTTACTCGGAAAGGGGGCGATCGACTGGCCATGGATTCTGCACCCGACGCAGTTATGTAAGTACTCGGCAGACGGATTGCTGACAGAGGTACACCCGTGAGAATGTATTCTTGACCTTAACCCTCGACCTTAACCTTCATGTCGGTCGTTCCCAAGGAGAACCCTGCGGATCTCAGAATAGAACCAAAGGAGGTGCAAGCAGATGCGACACCAGAAGAGGTCGTGGAACCTCCACCGCAGCCGTTTCACCCGCTAAACTGGGAGATCCTCGCTCTTCTCATGCCGGCGTCGGTATTTGGAGTTCTTGCAAGACTGGGGTTGCTCGCTTTGACCTCCTATCAAGGGGAGAGCATATTTCCCCTCGCCTACGTGCAAGGTGTCGGGTGTCTCGTCATGGGATACTGCCTGGCGTTAAAAGTCCCCATCTCGGAATAGTGCGTCTGACAAGCTTCGGAATGTTGGCGACTTGTGAGTACTGAACGCTCTTCGGAACCAGCTACTCCCCCATATACATTGCGTTAACGACTGGTGATTATATCTCCCCTTGCGATATCGTCCCCCTCTAACGAACTACAGGCTTTTGCGGGTCTCTTACGACCTTCTCTAGCTGGCAATACGACGTGTTTAGTTCCTGGACCAACTCCTCCAATGCTGACCGCGATTGGCTGAGAGATGTGATTCTGAACCGCACTTTCTACTCGTCTCGACTTACGTCCTTCTGTGTCGCAGGTCATTGATGGTATTACGAAACTGGTCTTTACCCTCATGATATCGATGTCCTCCGTCTTGTTTGGTTTGTATCTCGCGCAGATCACACGTTCATATTTTCCACCTCTTCCTACGCCTCGACCCGCGATACGGTACACGCTATCCGTCGTAAGCGTCCTCGTCTATGCCGCGACGTTCCCAGCCTACGCCAAACTCCCGCCGTCCTATCGGTCACAAGCAGTCGCCTCCCTACTATTCTCATTTCCCGGGACACTGTTACGTTACCTCCTTGCCTTCTTCATGAACACGGCGATGAAGAAGATCCCTCTCGGCACGATGACAGCCAACGTTCTTGGAACAGGATTGTTAGGCGTGTTCCACGTCCTGCAGAACAAACACCCGCACGTGTCTCCCCACGCCTGTTCCACTCTTCAAGGACTCATCGATGGCTTCTGCGGCACTCTCACCACCGTCAGCACATTTGCTGTCGAGCTCAACGCCATGAAGGGCAGCCGATACGCGTGGATATACGGTGGGATCAGCATTTTATTTGGCCAGTTGCTGCTCGTCATTACGCTTTTACCTGCGCACACCCTATCTAATGTGCCTTTCTTTCGTACTTGCGTTTATGAGCAGTAGCTGAGCATCGTGTCCGGATAGACAAGTATTACGTAATATCTTCGAAAACAAGGCCGACAATCATCGCGACCGCCACCATCTCTTATAATCGGGTCCTCAACCGCCTGCTGCCCTTCTTCGCTCAACCCTCATGTCTCAAAGGTTTAAGCGGCAGGACGATGCTGGTAATCAGTTCAACCCCGAGCAGCCGGAGGGCGGGGGTTTAAACGCTGCAGTCGACAATGCTGAGGGCATGGAAGAGGTTGAGGAACAGGAGGGTTACAGTGCGTGTCGTCTTCATCGCCCGTTTGCAGCGCAGAGCGAACAGCTGACCAGATCTCTCGTTCTCCGGCCTGCTATCACGTCTCGGATTCGCCCACGATACGCCATCTATATCGACCTCAACCCTCTCTTCTCGCGGCCTTTCAGCCTCATCAACACCAACATCTACACTGACCTGGATATCCTGGTTTTGTTCCTTACCTGGACACGAATACTTTTGCGAGGTCGCGGAAGACTTCATCGAAGACGACTTTAATCTGACCGGATTGAACTCTATGGTTCCGTTCTGGAAGGAGGCTATGGACATGGTTTTAGACGTGGAGCCTGGTAAGTTTGTGATAGTATCCAGTGTTCCGTATGGATCGTTAACCAGTTTCGTATTTTGAGAAGACGAAGAGAGCGCCAAGATCCCAGATGTCTCAATTGTCGAGGCATCAGCTGAACTTCTCTACGGTCTCGTACACCAACGATATATTCTGACGAGACAAGGGCTACAAGCTATGGTGCGGCAGCTTTGACGAGTATCCCTTGACATCGAGGCTCAAATAGCAACCTAGGTTGACAAGTATGAGGCGGGGATTTTCGGGCTTTGCCCAAGGGTTTACTGCCAGGGCACCAACGTCGTTCCATGCGGAAGATCCGATCTACCCGGCCTGGACACCGTAAAACTGTATTGTCCAAATTGTCACGACATCTACGCTCCTCCCAGCAGTAGGTACCAAGGCGTCGATGGTATAGATCCTCAAATTTTTCCTGCAAAGTTGTGAGGCATTGACCCTGAGCCCAGGGGCATTTTTTGGCACAACCTTCCCACATCTATTCTTCCAAAGCTACCGAGAACTCGCCCCGGCACCCTTCTACAAACTTCAAACTGGAGCAAATGCCCCCACCTCGCCAACAGAGAGCAATTCCTCCCATCAGTCCACATTTACGAACCCAAATCCACACGGGGGACAAAAACGGGCTGCGGGTAAGGTTTACACTCCAAAGATATACGGGTTCAGGGTTAGCGATCATGCGAAGAACGGTCCGAGAATGCAGTGGATGCGGATGCGGCCCGTATCACCGGAAGAGCTTGATACGGTAGACTGGAGAGGTAGGTGGATCGACGATGATGAAGAGTACGACGACGACGAAGAGGAAGAGGATAGACAAATGGAGGACTTTGATCCTGTAAGCATATTACACGATGATCATTCAAGGTGGTTTCTTATACATCAATTCCAGGATGCCGGCGACGGAGAGGACGATGATGAAGAGGAAGAGGAGGAAGAGGAAGAGGGAGGTGTTGGAGCCCCTCGACCACCAGCAGACAAAACCAAGATAAGGGTCCGGGGCTTGCAAGCGGGTTCGTCTCCCCATCCGCCCCCGCCGTCTTCTCCAACATCGAGCGTTCCACCTCGGACGCCGATCTCAGTGACCATGTCTAACGTTGTAGGTTCTGCCAAGTCCCCAGGATCGACCGGATCGTCGAGGGTGAGGGTGATTCGTCAATGGTCTACCAGCGCAGCATAGACCCCGCTGCATGTGCATACGCTTAGATGTAACTCCCTTGATGCAAATACCATCTTTCCGTCCGCCTTCTCCCTCGATTCGCACTCAACCGCTTCACTCCGGAAAACGGAACGCGGGATTGTTGATCCAGCGTCTAATCAGAGTTATCGCACGTGACTGTACAGTTGTAGGCAATTTTCTCCCACGCTTGATCATCAATTCACCAACCCAATTCTCATCTGCACGAGCCCACCTCAAGACTCGAGAAAATGGCTCGATCAGGTTTGTCCACTGGACCCTTTATTTGGCTAGGTGCTGACGTGTGGACTCTAGGAATCCGTATTGGTCTCAACAAGGGCTACGAAACCACTGCCATCCCCAAAAAGGTCAAGCCCAGTCAGCTTAAGGGACGGTTATCGAAGAAGACGCAGTTCGTGAGGTCTGTCGTGAGGGAGGTTGTCGGATTCGCTCCATATGAGAGACGAGTTCTCGAGTTGTTGAGGAACTCCAAGGTCAGCATTCTACTGTCGCTGTCGACCCGCCCGATCCACGTTCGCTCAACGCGATTTATCTTGTGCAGGATAAGAAGGCCAGGAAGTTGACGAAAAAGAGGGTACTTCACCTCTCTCTTCCGACGTTCTGGGTTACGTGGATACTGATCGAACGCTTTTCCGCGTTATCTAGCTCGGTACCCTCCTCCGTTCAAAACGCAAGTTGGAGGAACTCTCGGGCATCATACAGGAGAGCAGGAGGGCCGGTCACTAAACGAATCAGTCCCCCGGGTTTCCTTGACTACGCCCGCATACATATTTTGTATCAGGAGATAATTGCAAACCTTTGTACGCATTCATCCTCATCGTCACCAATTCGACCACCTTCTCGCACTTCGCACTTCACCGTCTCCTCGGATCGGTTAGATGGAGAGCGAACAAAGCAAGTCCGATTAGCAAAGAACGAATGTAAGGAATCTATGGATACAAAGTACAGCAAGAGATATGCCGGAATTATAACTTTAAAGGTATGTGTCTCTGAGAGGGTTTTGTTTTTAGGCACTGGTATCCCCTGAGCGAATCGTGTGACTGGTGTTGTTGGCGAGGTTGTGCGCTGAGGATATCAACGACGCAATGCCCTGCGTCGAGTGTGAGTACCTGAATGAATAACACTAGCAATACACTCACACTGTCAGCACTGCTCATCTTCCTTGAATGTAATGTTGTGCTTCTTCTAAACATGCTGGTGACTCTTCCACGATCTCTATCGAACGAGCTGCTGTGGATCGTGCTGCCGCTTCCGTTAATCCTCGTGATTTGTAGAGGGACATTTGGTCGTTCTCCCAAGGTCATTATCTCTGGTTCTTCTGAGAATGGACTAGCAAGAATGTTTGACTGGTCTGAGTCGTCCTTGGCCTTGGGTCCAGGTCGTTCCGACGTTTTCATCGGCTTTTGACGGCCTGGGGTGATGGTGCTAGCGGATTGTTGAACGCCCTTTGATGCGATCCGTTTGGTCTTGGAGATCAGCTCTCGGGCCACGGGGATGACCTCGAAGAACGGCTGATGTAGTGCCATCTTAACCCAGCCTTTCCATGTCGGATCGGAAGGAATGAATTGCTCAACGAGTTCCTCGAACTGGGGGAAATTTCAGTCAGTAACCCGAGATTACCTCTGGTATAGAATACGCTCACGCTCCAGGTCTGGTTCCTGTAATGTAGATCCCGAGTGTTTATGCGAGCGTCACGCAACAGGAATGCAGCTTGCTTCTGGATACTCAACAAGACGGAGATGCTCGCAATGTCCACAGCGACGAATGTCTTTTGGGCCGATCTGGTCTTCATGATCGCCGCGTCGTTCAACCCTTTAACGCCAGGTGCATGGCTCGTCCCTCGCCGGCCTATTGAGGCGCTGGTGGGGGTAGCTGGAGAAGGAAGTGCCTCCGAGGATCGATTCATCTGCAACGCGCTCATCGGGCTACTTCCAGCGCTTCGGAGATCCGTGAACGATCTTGAAGTCCCAAGTCTTCTCACCTGCAAAGGTGCTAACCGCGTGTGATCCATGGATTGCCGAGCCTTGCCAGAAGAACCAGGAGGGAGATCCTGCGGACTGGGGTCTACCGGAGTCGGAGGCTGGACCTTCGCGATGGTGGAGGGAGGGTCAGTCTGCTCAGTCTCGCGTTTACGACGGTTCTTCCTCGCTGGCCAGATGTACTCCATGATTCGTTGTCCGACCTTGGTGTCGAGTTGCAAGCGAAGCGGGTGTAGATCCACCTCGAACTTCTCATAGATCGAGATACCTCCGACCGGTGCGAGCACAATCCACGATGAGATCGCAAACACATCGCGCTTTCGAAGGCATATCAACAATCGGAATATAACGGGCGGTAGGATACATACCCTAACTAGATGGTGGTCCTTCGGTTCGTTGCGCTTGCAAATAATCTCCGGCCAGACTGCGTCGTGGTACCCATCAAAGACGTGAAGGTCCCCTATCCTGAGCGTGTTCACAACTGCACTGTCCTGGCGATTGAGCCACGAGAACTTGACCCCGTTGACGGAAAGCTTCGCCAACAAATCTCGACGAGAATCCAGCATCCTCCACGATATCTCTGGCGAAGACGCCAACAAGAGTAAAGCCGACTTGTGTTCCGAATTTCCTTCGCTCCTGTCCTGGGCCAACCTGATCGCTTCGAAGATGTAAGCCAGTTCGTCTGCCAACGCGAGAACATCCGCCCTAATCTTAGCCATCTCCAACTTCGCCTGGTCCTCCGTAGTGGCGAAACGACGAAGGCGCCACTGCGCATCCTGTTCCTGGTTGACTGCCTCGCGAAGTCGGCTCTGCAAGCCAGAAACGACGTTCGCGGAGGACTTGAAGTCGGTAAAATCGTAGCTAAAGAGAAGGGTCTCTAGTCTCTCCAACCGACTCTTTTGGGTGGGGTCAGAGAACAGTAGGAGGCTTGTGACGATGTCGGAAATAGCTGAGAAGTGGGAATCACTAGCGGAGACGGTGAACTGAGGGACCCAGATGTTGATCAGATCCTGTACAAGACGGTGCGTTGAGCTGGAGTACATTGTAGTAGAGTAGAGTATGGTGCTCACTGTCTGGAACTTGAGGTGGATATTAGGTAGATCTGGGACCGTATCGTGCATTTCAGTGCTGCCCCGTAACCTCAACCTGTTGAACCTGTCGTATCGAATCGTTGCCTCCGTTTGTGGGACCAGTCGATCAAAATTATTGCTCTCGCATCTGAAATCGACAAGGACTTCGACAGGAACACATCCGTCTTTCGTTGAACTGGACTTGGACGGCGCGAAGATCTGGACACCCTGGAGACCAATGTATGTCCTACACGGGGTGAGCAAGCACAAAAACAATATACCCCGCAGAACCCCTACCTGCTCATGATGGTGCCATTTATAGGATCATCCGAGTTTTCGTTGTCCATGATATTGTTGATCTTCAGCTTGGCAACCCCCGCGGCGACGACGCATGTAGAGTCTTCGCTCGATTCGCTGTGAAGAACGATCTGCGGTTTCAACAATACACAGAAATGGTTCTGCTTTAGGGAAACCCCTTCTTTCCACCCTTCAAGAGGATCCAACCCGGGACGCGGTGCGTCAGTATAGGCATCTGCGAGGATGTTCTCCAAACCGCCAGCGGTGTCCCTTGAGCCGAACGACTGTCGAAGCATAAACATTGCCTGTGCGATACCCTTGGTCTGAGACGGTTGGACGTCAACGGATCTCCGCGGTGCGGGCCTGGTCGGTTTCGTTTCCCCTTGGTCCCGAATGAATTTGACCGCTCTAAACCAAGCATGAGTCGCGCCCGAATACGTTACATCTTGCAATCTTACCGTGTAGCCAGGTGGTATTCGAACCCTCTCCTTGAACGCGAGCAGTAATAATACTGCATAAGGATCTGGAAGAACTCGTAAGTCGAGGGTGAGCAACCTCGAGATCAAGAATACGCACGTCTCGCACGGATTCGTTGAGGAAAAGTCGGGGGCAATGAACCTGATATACGTTTTCGAACCCGAGCCACTCCGACACCGGAACGGTATCTGTCGCAATGTAATAGTTCCCAGAACGCGATCCCACGCTCTCCTCAACGGCCTGATTCTCCCTCAACACCGCCGCGTACTCTTCCAACAGGTCGATCATCTTCAGAGTGGCATCCTCACGGCGATTGTGTGAAGACAGGGTTTTCCGTAGCTCTTCGATCCGTTCGCCTACGAGTTTCGCCTGTATGTGTGCGGACGCTGTGAGAGATGAATAAACATTGCATTGTTCGAAAAAAATCGGGAGCCGTACGTGGTTCTTTGCCGAGGTAACATTCGTGGGTATCTTCGTTACCAAACTTGCTGAACACGGTTCGCTGGTGGACTTTCGCATTCTGTTTCTCCACTGGACACTTCGTGTACACGAAGTGCGGACACTCCGCGGCGCGAAGCAAGTTGACCACCGGCACATCGCGCGAGGACCAGTCCAACTCCACGAAATCATCCTCATCGAACCATATCGAATCGGGATCAGCCGTGGGGAGGTTCGAACGGAATTTGCTACTGGAAGTCCCCTCCTCAGGGGAGTCCGGCAACACGATCTTCTTGACAGGATCTTGGAAGGTTCCCAACATCGCACGTAGATGCAATCCCCTAAGAACAACCTCGGCGTGGTGCAAAGACTTGTGGCGTACGACCTCGGAAGTTCCAAGCGAAGGGTCGAATTGGGTACTCTCCTCGTCACGCTGGTGCATGTCCGCATGGAAGTGATCGATCAACGCCTTCATCCCAACGAACCGTGTGACGCCATCGGACCAGGACTGTCTGCTCTCATCCGGGTAGACGTGAGAAATGAAGAGGCGGGGAACAGTGACGCGGTACTTGATGGTAGCGATGTGCTGGCCAAACTTCGGGTTCACGAGCCTGTGCTTGAAATACTTGCCCTGGCGAATCGGAAGAGACATCCGGCTGTCGAAAAGACCGACCCAGTGCCAGAAAAGCGCAAACGTCTTGGGAGTGAGGTGGAAGTTACTGAACGAGGAGTTATCGCAGAGTCCGGAGTGCTCGACGGATGATGTCAAGGATAGAGACATATGGATGAAGTCGGACCGGAAGCCACTGTAGGAATCTTCTGATGTCTATACCAGTCCGGATACACTCAGTAAATTGTTGGGCCATGGGGGACTTTCAGACTAACCTTTCTCTCTGGGTGACTCTTTTTTGTCTCGAGTGCCACATCGTAGTGAGGGCGGAAAGTGAAGTAACGGCACTTTCGCTTGAACGCAGGCAAGTCTCCGCAGTCTTGACACTCAGAACCACAAGACCTTTCCAAGTCGAACCTAACTCCGAATCGAACACCAGAACTAAGCTTGGCACAGACCTTGCGGAGCTCGCAGACTTTTTGGTGACCGGACTTTCCACTTCTAGAGTTATCCTTCGGTGGCACCGACGAGAGTGAAGGATCTGCGTCAACGTGGGCTCCCTCGAAACTATGTATCGAACATTAGATCTCGCAAACCATCCTTCTGCCACAGGGAACTTACTTTGGCACTGCAACAGACATGGTATCGCTGATGACCTGAATCAGCTCGCCGTCCGGATTGGGCTGGCCAACCAAGATCCTGGTATTGCCACTCCAACACAAGGCAAATCCCGCTCCGTTATGAAGGACCGTGTATGGGTCCCTCGAACCCTTGATGTGGAAGTGCACGTCGCCCTTGAAAAACGCTCGAATTTTCCAGTGTAAGATGAGCCTCAACTAAAATACAATGTCAGCAAACCCTAATCATCAGCCGAATGGAGAAGTCAATTTACCTTGTCCCAGAACCCAACCGAAGGCGAAGGATCTCTCGGAGCACTGGACAGCGTCTCCAATATCCTCATCACGTCCTGGATCGTGTATCCATAGCTGATTCCCCAACAAATTTCCGTAGTTTCCCTCGTAGTAGCGTTGACCTCAGGGTTCGCATACGTCTTGACCGGCATGATAGTCTTCGGAACACCAAAATGGAACTTGCTCGCCCCGCGAACACCGAAATCCTCTTCCACGATAACGCAATCCAACCACTCAACAGATTGAACCGGGCCCATCTGTTCGGCAATGACGAGATCGGTGCGGAACGTCAAAGCGGTAGCTTCTACCCCCGGCTTCCCATTGACCGCGAAAAGTGGTAGAGGGTAATCTCGGAGGTTTACGGTGATGGAGGTAACCGCCACGTCGAGGTTGAGGGGGACGAGGAGGGAGTATTCTGAATTTCGCGGTTGACCACCTCCAATTTCGAACAAGAAATCCGGGAGCTTCTCCATAGGGAACGAAGGACCAGCGATCTGAAGGTTCACACCGTCGATGACGAGTCGAACTACTGGAGGTCCGTCAGGAATGGGCGTTACAGGGATGAGGTTTGACTCCGTGTTCCTGACGTTCGGCGAACGAGGCTTGGGAGGTGCGTAGAACGACCGATTCCACTGAACCTGGTTGGCGTGGTATTGCTGGTGAACCTCTCGCCACGTCTTCGCGTGAACGGCGAGCAGACGCTGCCGAGCTTCTTCAATGGGAACAGAGCGTTGAGTCGTGAAATGGTATCCATCGAGCTCGTCTTGATTAGTTTGTCCATTCCGCTCGGATTCCGCAGCTATGATTGTTGCGACTTTCGCCTCAAAGGCATCCCTGTAAAAGGACCGCTCAGGTAAGCGCTACACTTCCTCCCAATGTTTGGTTCCTCACTGGTGAGCGGCGATGATTTCCGTCGCCTTGAATCCCGCATGGGAAATCAACCCCAGCTTACTCTCGAAGGGGTCATCAGCAGCTTCCCCAATCAACCTACGAATTTTGAAGACCATCTTTGGAACCTTCTTCGCGCCCTCCTTCACGGGAATATCCATCTTCCTAAACCTCCCCTTGTCCACGACCTCCACCAGATGCTTCATCGATTTGACGCTGAGCGCAATGGCGAGAACGAGCTCCGAGAGGACAAAGTGATGCGGAATCCTGACTCTTCCGGCCTCCCCTTGAACGGTTATGGAAACCCCAGGTTGAGAAGTAGCGTCTATTATGACATCCCAGGACTGCATAGAAATGAGCTCTTCCCATTGATGATCGTCAGCGGGATTTTCGAGCCTTTTACTCAGTCCCTTGAGCCGTGGTACCCAGAAGAAGCACGACGGCCAGCTGACCAAGATCGTCCGAGTCGGAGTGACCTGCAGGTTGACATCGTTCATCCTCGCGGCGATGGCTTTTCCCTCGGGCATGCTGAACAGCAATTCCAAGGTTTGAACCGAAGCTCTGAGCTGAACAATGTTCTCCCTAGTCGGCTCCGCTGGCGGGTTCAACCCGGTCGGTTCGCGTGGAGCGTTCGCCTTAGAGTTAAGAGGTGAAGGGGTGAACAGCTCCCTCAACCCTCTCGCGGCCAAGAGCATACAATAGGCATGAACTAACTCGAGCTTGACCTTGACCGTTGGCACCTTCACACCAGCCTCACATATCCACTTATCCTCCGCATCTCCACTCCACTCCGCTGCACGTACGCCGGGATACACCAGGTCGACCCTCGCGCTCGGGATAGACAAGAACTGCGTGTTCTGCTCGTTGAATTTCGAAGTCAGATCCTCCAAACAATACGGATCGTCCGCCACGCATGCGGTTGAGATGGCACTGCGGAAGCCCGTGTCCCAAAACATGATCCTCACGATGTCGCTCGTCCAGTCGGATTCGCGCCTCGAAGTAGTCTTGTCGATAGCACGGATGACGGGCTCCTCGGGGAGGTAGAGCTTGTGTCGAGTCTGGTGTCTATTTCGGACATTGGAAATCACGGCGACGTGGCATGGGAGGATGGAGCAGAAGTGGACGGAGAATCCGGTATGGAATGCGACCCCGCGGGTAATTTCCGTGCTTTCCGTAGGGTTGACGTCTGGGCTGGTCACGAACACGGTGAACCTGTCGATCGCGACGGTCGCAGCAACGCCCACGGGTAGTCGATCGAGGAGGTGAGGTCCCCTGTGAGATGGTTTCGACCAAGGATGTGAAGGGGCTGGCTTTGGTCGTTGCCTGAAGGCATCCAAGATTTGGGAAAGGGCGGAAACCACCTCGGTATGCCACAACTCGACCGATATGGCATCAGTTGAACAATGGAGGTCCAAGAAAGTTGAAGAGATATCCAAAACAGTGACTCCATCATCTTTGACCGTGGCCGATGACATCCCGTTGGCGATGACATTGAGGGTGTCAACCGTCAACAGCTGCTCGAAGCTCGTCTCGTTCGTCTCCCCAGCGCCAAACGATCCATGGATCTCGACCCCAACTCGAACCCCGAGCTCCAAAGGTTCCACATTGCACGTGATCGACGTGCGCATCCGCATGGGAGTTACCTCCTCGTAGACGAAAATCTTCTTCGGCTTATGAGGCGGCGGAACGAAGTCCGAGTCAAGGCAGAATACAGCACCACTCGTCTTTATCTCTACTGCAGCTTGTTTTTTCCTCTGCACGCAACTTGAGAGTGGGACGTTTGCCCTGACGCTGCCCAACTCCACGTCGACGTGCACCCGAGGAACGTGCTCGACCACCGAGTTGTCGAGTATCCACTCCTCCCCGGGCGAGATTTCTTGTGGAGACAGAACATCTGGGGAACGGAAATCAGGTGAAAATAATGTAGAAGACGGAGGTTGGCGGGGTTTCTGTCGTAAGAGGTCTTGAATCGATTCCCAATCATGCGTAATCTCGATGGATGCGACTTTAAACCTGAGCGCCAAAACTGCTGAGTTGGGATCCCCGCCATGGTGGTTCAACCCGCGATTCTTCCGGACTGTGAGGCGAGACATGAGAGGCAGGGTTAATTGGGAGACCAAAGCGTCGAGTTGGACCTTCCCAACAGTAGCGACCACGAGGGAAGGAGATGTCGGGATATCAGGGGTGAGAGAGGGTTGAAAGATCCTCTGGAAAGCCACCCGTTGCATAGAGAAGTGTGCCGAATGCACCTCGGGATCGACCCCAGTGATGCACTTGTTGCGCCCGAGTATTTCTCGATGGAGTAAGTGTTCGTCAGGATTGCTCAGGCCGACGGAGAGCTCGAGTTTTTGGAGATCCATTGCCATAGATGTATTATCATTGGCTCGAAACTGGAGGTTGACCGTGCCGACTTTCGTTGTTACGAGCTTGACCGCGGACAACAAGGTCTAACCAGGCCATGAGAAAGGGGGATCAAATGTGAAGAGATAAAAGCGTGCTTACATCGAGGAACGTTTTCTTGGGGCCACTCCTTGCGGCGGATCCGCGACGCAATGGCTGGGGGTGGGTGAGAACAGAACTTCTCGACGAGGGTTCACCAACCATGAACTGGGTGCTTGGGGACGTAGGAGAGGGTAGGGGAGGAGTCGCAAGAGGAAACGGGTTCGGTTGTGGTGACGGAGTTGGAGAGGTTTTCGTAGGTTTTCTTGACTTTAGTCGACCAATGAGCTCCTGCACCAGGTCGACGGTCAAGTTGATCGATTCCAGGCCAATGCTTATCTCCAGGCTGTGAGGTTCGATCCCTCGTTGAGAGTTAATATCAACAGAAGCATGGAAATTGCTACTGGGAAAATGGAAAACCAGGTTCCCGTCTGCGGTGGGAATCAGTCCATTGTCAGGGGAGAAATATGCAAAGCGACCAACTATTCTGGGAACCTGAATTCTGGATCGCCGAAAGATCGTTCAAGTGAATGGTGAGAGAGGTAGTACCCCTCGTGTCCCCCCACGCCCCTGCCCACGTGCGAAAAATGTTATCCGACAAGCGAGACTTCCAGTCTACCATACTCAAGAAACGGCTGTGTCTCCTGTGGAGCGGACGAGGTGGACTGGGCCGCGGCTTAAACGCAACCTTTTCGACTTGAGTGAACACCACTTTAGTTGAGACCCCGAGTTCCTTAAGTTTGAATTGTATGTCCGGCAACTCGGCCAGCGAAAGTTCTGCTGAGACAAACTCGAAGTCCAGCACTTGCGTTAAAGCAGGAAGGCACCGAATGAGCACCCTCAATACGAATACGATGCTTGCGCGAACGAGCGGACGGAGGTGGGGTTCCAGCCCAGCATATATGGCGTATAATATTTGGCGGGCGTTGAAAGCCATCGGGGAAGGTGAGAAATTGGCAAGCGCCGGCACTTTGCGATGGCCTTCTGCTGGGTTCTGGGATGGGGAAGTGGGTTCATTGGGGGGTTCTGCAATCTCCAGCTTGAGACCTTGAACAACGACGGTGAGGCGGCTGGCTTGTGTCTTTGATGGGCGGTGATAGGAGAGACCGATTCGATCGATATTCCACACTTTGCAACCCTGGCGAAAGTAGACTCCTCGTATTGAACGTAAGCTGACGCTCCGGACGCGAAAGCGGCTGAAGAGGAGACCTAATACCCATGGAACGATGAAGGTGCGAAGTACGATAGAGACTGTGAGGAATCGGATGAACCAGACCAGGAAGAAGAACCACCAGGCGTCGTCGGGACGTGAGATTATGAGCAGACGTAGAACGGAAAGAAGAGGCGTAACGTCTGGTGCTGACGAAGCCATGGCTGGGAGGTTGGGGTGAACACGGCTACAAGGGGAACCAAGATGGAAGGGGCGCACCGACCACTATGAGAGATGTTTGTTGGGAGTGTGCATGCGACCAGGTTCTTAACACATACACACAGGTCGCAAAGCCGATGGTCAATTGAGGGTAATGCGCGAACAGGCTCTGATCGGAGAACGCGGAGTGGGGTTGGCTGTTCGCCACGTGGTTTCAGCGTGACCGCCGCCGGAGTGCGCCCCGCGCTGCCCCGCGACTGACCCGCACCCCGCTAGAAGACATCTGGCGTCCCGACAAAGTGGTACAGGACTAGCCGAGGGCTGGTGAGGGTTAATGCGTTGAGGCTGGAGCACCGATGTCTCTGAAGGGCGTTCTCTTGAGGCAAAAGTGATTACCGGATGGGACAACGGGCGATCTTGGTGGGTTTTCACCAGATAACTCAACTGTGAGGTGGGGCTTTGTTTTTCGGATTGTAGTAGTGATAGTGATTATGTTTACTTCGTGACCAGTAGAGAGGACCCTACGTCTTCAAAACGAGTTCTCCGCAGGCTGATGATAAGTCCGTCATTGTCGATCGTCGTCACACAATTCCAAATGGAAAAATTCCTCCTGATGATTGTGGGTGTGGATCACAGATTAGCCTTACGCTAATGACAAGAGGACGACAAGAGGCCGGAACCGCAGTCCTGGTGAATGGTGAAACAGCCGCAGCGGAAGAGTTCTCTACAAGGTGTAGCTGCATCTTATCCGGCGGCGCGCCCCAGTTTGATCAACGCTGGCCCGGGAGACACAGCCTATCGCTCGCTGATCGTTCAATCCACCTGCCCTCTGGCTTTCTCTTGGACCGCGACCAGCTTGAAAAGAGCAACCGAGCTATTGGACAAAGGGACGACCTGAAGAACGTTTCTGTTTAGTTTCTGTTTGTGTTGTTGTTGACGGCGTCGAGGCACGGCCACGTGTTGATCATTGATCAAAGTGACAGCACCTCCTTCCTCCCGCTCTTCCGTCCCTCCCCTCCTCCAGTTCCCTCCCCCGCCTTGGTTCCAACAACCTCATCCTTTGTCTCCCTTAGCCTCGTCTGCTCGTTCGACGGCAACGCCCACAAAACATGCTCGCTTTGGCTCCTCCTCTACAGCACTCTTCCTCGGATTACACCTCAGTCAATGCTGACTACCGGCAGCCATCAACATCGTCTTCAACGTCCTCTAACAGCTCCTCGCGTACAACCAGACACCACCCCAGAAAGCACTCATCCAATCTATCGTCATCCTCGTCTTCATCCACAGCCACCCCCTCATCCATCGTCGCCTCGTCGACCGCGTCGCTTCCAACGACTACCCCGGACCAACAATCCTCGACCACAGACCTCTCTTCTTCCTCTTTGCGGAGTTCACATGTATCCCCATTCCAATCCATGAGGCAGCACCCAGACTCCAAACAACATCCAACAGAGTCCCAGAGAGATCCCGTCGACATCCATGCAGTCCCACCCCACGATCTGTTGCGACTGCTCGCCACCTTGCTCACTCAGATCGCTTCCGCCAACGATTCTCTCTCATCCAGGTCCGACCCTTCCTCCTCGGCCTCTCATTTTGATCATTCATTATCCCCGGTATGGAAAACCCTCACAACCGCCTCAAAATCCTCCCTGGGGAACACATCGTCATCCTTATCTTTCCATGCTCGCAACATTCCCACAATTACACTTGAAGCATACCTCCTCCGTATCCACAAGTACTGTCCAACCACCAACGAAGTTTTCCTCTCTCTCCTCGTCTATTTTGATAGAATGTCCAAATTGGCCGCCCAAGTCACGGGCAAACCGTTTGTGATCGATTCATACAACATCCACCGACTGGTTATCGCAGGCGTAACTGTAGCAAGCAAGTTCTTCAGTGATGTGTTCTACACCAATTCTAGATACGCCAAGGTTTGTGCCATCCAAAAATTCCACGATACTTGGACATTGAATCACAACGATCCTAGGTTGGAGGTCTTCCACAGACCGAGTTGAACCAGCTGGAGCTCCAGTTCTTACTCTTGAACGATTTCCGCTTGATGGTATCTCCGCAGGAGATGCAGAGATATGCTGAACAGCTCGTCCTGTTCTCCCAATTGAAATCCGAGGGTGATCTATCCACCATGCCTCCCAAATCGCCCAGTAGCCTATCTGCCCCAATGCAGGCCATGGGTGCCGTGGACGCTTATGGTGGATCTTTGGCCGGGTCTACACACCTGGTGGATCACACATCATCCGTATCAACTTCTACATCAATAACCTCGAACCACAAGAACGGCGCTAGAACACCCCAAGTACGACCCCGGGAGCCACCCTTCACGAATTGTGCAGTTATCGAAACCGACGCATCGGACGCCGATACTACCAGTGAGGCAGGGACCGAAACCGACGCAGAGACCGATGATGAACCCACGATCAGACCTAATCATTCGGGTTGCTCAAGCGACACGATGAGCATGCACAGTTGCACGAGCGAAGACACGGACACAGACGGAGCAGATGACGCAAGAGATCATCGCATGGGGAGTCCGTGATTGGACACTGGCCCGTATCGCTCCATGGTATACCCCCACGCAGTGCAGTGCACGGATTGTCTGCCCCCCTCGCTTTCATCGTCGTTGTCCCTTGTTCGCCGTTGCTTCACCACCTGCATTCCCCTCGCATCGTTTTCGGAACTAATGGATCGTCAGTCGCTTCTGGGAGAGTGCTATACATCTAATTCACCGTCTCCTAACCCCC
>Ga0307515_10007380_pt1 | contig 21737 bp, 21 predicted proteins | sample 17_EM_MG_FD_194513 | JGI IMG/M metagenome (GOLD analysis project Ga0307515, IMG submission 194513) | Populus trichocarpa ectomycorrhiza microbial communities from riparian zone in the Pacific Northwest, United States - 17_EM | ecosystem: Host-associated > Plants > Roots > Unclassified | place...
TTCTCGCTGGCACTCCCAGGCTTCTCACCGGCACTCCCAGGCTTCTCACCGGCACTCCCAGGCTTCTCACCGGCACTCCCAGGCTTCTCACCGGCACTCCCAGGCTTCTCACCGGCACTCCCAGGCCTGTCACCGGCACTCCCGGGCGTCTTGGCGGCACTCCCTGGCTTCTCGCCAGCACTTCCAGACTTCCCACCGGCACTCCCATGCTTCTTGCCAGCACTCCCATGCCTCTAGCCAGCACTCCAAGGCTTCTAGCCAGCAGTCCCAGGCTTCTCGTCAGAACTCCTAGGCATGTTGCCAACACACCTAGGCTTGTTGCCAGCACTCCTCTTTCAGTGGTGCTTAATGCCGATGATCAATACAACTTTTATTTGATTACGTACAGCCATCTAGTCACCAATTTCTCTGCTCATTCTCCCTTGTCTTATCCCAAGACTCATCTTCTCCAACTCGCGTCAAAGACCAGTCTAGTACAATCAATAATCAACAGACAGAGTGAGCGGGTTACCAAAATTCTCACACTCTTCTCCATGTGTGAGTTCCGTCATAATGTACCATTAAACATCATACTTGTTACCAGCTAGATCCGCAAGGTGAAGCACAAATGCTGGTAGGCGACTTTGTCTGTGTTTTTGCTAATAAATGTATCAGTCACAAGAAGTTATAACAATATCTGTAAATGCTGTTTTTGGTACTGATGATCGATAAGTAGGCATACAAAGTTATTTCGATTAAACATATAGGTATGTTTCAGTTGAGGTAGATACTGAACAGGAGTTACCGTAGGATTAGAAGTAATGGTGAATAGAATTCTTGGCCATATTTTAAGGTATTCTTCGCTGCTAATGTCTGAAGGTGGATTGTTGCTTGAGCTTGGTTCCCTTCATCACTGGAGTGACTTGAGCTTTCATAGTCACATCATCAGGATGAATCTTTGTCACGATTCTTGCTATAACACCATGATTTCTCAACAGAATACTTCTAACGCCTTCAATGCTTGCCTTATTAATGAGCCGTGAGCTCCGAATAGCTATCGTGTTCATGCATGAGTTGTTTTATAACAATATGCCCCCAGCTAGGGCCTTCGGAAACAAGATATCAAATGCATCATTGTGACAGCTCATAACTTCAACTTGGACATCTCAAATTCTGTTTGTTCTGTAGTTGGAACATCTGACAACACATAGTCTTATCAATGCTCATTGCAATTATATTAATACCTTACCACAATCTGGGTATTCAGCAATTCCATCAAAGGATTAATCAAGGAACGACCGATACCCCGCCAGAATATATTCTAATCCCATCTTCAGGTTGCGGTGCATATCAACTCAAACCAATGCGTAAGTTTGCTTCAGGCCTCCTATCATTAGCCGACTACTGTCATAGATCCCACACATACTGCATGTGTAGGTCTCACCTATTCGATGACAGGGAAGTACCTCATGATTTTCCCACTCCTGTGGAGGTAGGCCTGAATGTTCTGTGTACTTTTATATTGCATGACATCTACTGCAGATGTATTTCTGCATAGTTGCAACTTAACTGTATGTTGTCCCTCTAGATCAGGTATAGTAGTTGTGGTTGATAATTATGCACACTGCTAGCATTGATAATTAATGCTCTGGCTATGACAACCTAATTGCCGCATCATAAATGACTCAGAGAGGACCCACAAGGGCTGCCTAATCAATTGACATGCAGCTGAAGTATATTCCCACTCAAGATCCCTTCACAGGCGTACATGATAACATATCGCAAATATGTGTTATGCATCATAGGTTGATAAGAACCTAATAAGGATTTGCTAGGATTTATTATGTACGATTAACACTGCACAGTGAGAACCCCTGACAACTCCCAGGCTTGTTGATGGCACTCCCAGGCTTCTCTTTCGCCCTCCCAGACTTGTTGCCGGCACTCCTAAGCTTGTCGCCAGCATTCCCACACTTGTTGCCAGCACTCCCTGGTTACCTGCTGGCACCATCAGGCTTCACACCAGCAAAGCTATGCATCTCACCAATACTACCCGGCCTCTCACTGGAACTCCAAGGATACTTGCGGGTAGTCCCAGGCCTCTCGCCGGCCCTCGCAGGTACTCCGAGGCATCTGATAGACACTCTCAGGATTCCTGCTTGCGCTCCCAGATGCCCCTATTGTTATCTCCAAACATTCTATGTCCACTCAGATTTGTCACCTGTGCTCCTTGGTGAGTCTGAAGTCCACTGCATCAGTCCAGTCAACTCTGGAATTTGAACCCACTGGGATTCTAGTCCGACAACTCCCAAACCCTCTTAGAAGCTACCTGTGACAGTTATATATTTTACTGATGTTGGATGTGAATAGATGGAGACTAAAAACACACAAAGTTGTTTTCAAGTGGTTCACCCAGGAACGAGCCAAATTCTGCTGATCCGGCATCCTCCATTCATGAATTTCCAACTCAGTAGACAATGTTCGAGGATCAGAGAATGCAGATCTGCCGCAGATGCTATCACTACAACATTCCCGCTGATCCATTGCTTTGGTTCATCGCCTCAATCCCACCTGGATCTTTACAAGTGGTGATTTCCATACTCGAACTCACCTGTCAACAGCAGTCCCTGGGTTGTAGCGAGAATGCCTTAATTGTTTGGTAACTTGTGAAGAGTTTATCAAATGTCGTTGCTTAAGTATTTCAATGGCTGAAGGTTACCTGTTTTTACCACTCTTCAATGGTGTTTCCACCTGATCCACAGCAATCTCTGACATTGAGTTGATCACCAAGCTACCTCTGCCAATCTCTACATGCCATTGAGTAGTACTTTCATCATCCTGACCTTCGTACCACTGCACTATCATATCTGATCCAGCTGACTCCAAATGGCCCCCTGAGGTTTTCACACAAGTTAATTGACTGGTAGCTTTGTTGATATCCAGCTTTTTGGTCATCATCCATGGGACTTCTAAAACTTGACACCATGACCTCTTTGGAAGAATCAGCCCATGCGGTTCAGGCGCAGGTTCTAAGTGATTCACATATTGGACTGTGATTTCAAACTCCCTGCGATCCCTCACTCATGTGATCACCGTACACTGATTGGCCTGAGTGTTCAACTGAACAGCTGCATGGGACAGTTCTACTGTATCAACAGGTTGTAGAGCCACAAAATTTCTTGTTGCACTATTTTTGAGGAGTGCTGTTTCTTGGGAAGATTCCTTGTGGGATCTCAAATCTGAATGTAGTGGGCTATTTGCGATTAGGCTGGTATTGCTGTTTCTGATAAATATTGACTTCACATTGGAGCTTTCTGACTCTCAAGTATAACCCTTTCATTTCATGCAATCCAATGAAGTCGAAAGTCCTTTAATGTTTCCAGAGATGCTCTTGTACCCAATACCAGCAATTTCCACTTCAATTGTGATCGACTTTTAAGCAGGGCTGGTTACCCGGAGATGTAAGCTTCTTTTCTGGTTGTTGACAGTTGAAAGAGTGCTGGATATGGAGTTATTGAACATCCTCGGGAGCAGAAACATTTTTAGACGGGATAGCATGAGCTGATCTTGGGTGATGAAATGTTTTGTACCTCTGAAACCTGAAGTATATGTATTTCCCTAAATACTGCCAAGGATCATACCACTCCAGCAAGTCCCAAGGTGTTGGAGTGTGTATATCATCCATGTCAAGTGTAGAATTGTCATGGTCCACAGTATCAGCCAGCTTGCATATTAATTGGGAGAAGTGTTATATGCTGCTGCCTTGTTGGGATGATTCTCCTCACTGCTATTGCTGTTGATGTGGATGTGACTTGCGTGGATTCTTGCGATCAAGCTTGAATTCTGAATCTGTTGCATGGTTGAAAAATACTTTAATGTTGTAAAATATTCCGTTTTTAATATTAGGGGCTCGATATCAGACTTGAGTTGAGGTTATAACCCACTCCAAGCAACTTTCTCTAGGTACTTGTTGTCCAATGGGAGCCTTCACACTCCGTCCAGTGTTCTTTAATTCGAATAGTATAAACTCTGATCCATGAATTTGGTCCTGAAATAATGTTGGTCATGTACTGCATTGCCATATTCCGTATCAGGTTCTCATTGCCATACATCATCTATATTTCTTCCATGCAGGCCTTACTGTCATCCAGACAAGGATGTGAGTCTTTCTTGAGTTCTCGAAGCCACTGCACTGGTTTGGTCATCTGAGTTGGTCTCTGCTCCAAGTCAAGATAATTATTCTATATACTCACATTGCCAGCTGTATATGATACTCTGTTGCAATTGTCCAATTGGAATATGTGTGCTTGGGACTGGAGACGGTATCATAATTTGGCAATGAAGTCATCCCGCTCCTTGGGTCTGCTGTTGTACTATTCTGGATGTGTCCCATAGCAGATTTTTGTATTCATTGCTTTGGTCACATAGATTCTCTGTGGTATTCCTAATTCTCTTCCATCACTACAGCATTCTGCACACAGAACTAAGAATTGGATTGCACCGCTTTATTGAACTTCACTTGCTTTGTCACGATGTTCATTGTCATTCCCTGGATATTGGATTTGGTTCCACACTTGGACTCAGGCTCAGGTTTACCATTGCTTCGATTACCATGCTGATCATGGCTCGGCCCATTGTGTATGTCAGGATTATTTTCTTAGATGCTGGCATCATTCTAACTGTCAATTTCTGCAGCCGAAAATACAGAGCATTATCTAGTGAGGACAGTGGTTTCATAGCCTAGAGAACATGTAACTTTTCCAATCTTCATCAGCAAAATGTATTTTAGTCACTGGAAGCCTCCGGGAGTGTCTGAGAGAATGTGGAGTGTAAACTTAGATGCATCAATTTCAGGAGAATATCAGACCCTAGGAGGGGATTCCTGCCGGCCTTCAGAGTAACTGGGAGCGCCGACAAAAAGTCTGGGAGCACCTGGGAGCTCCGGCGACACACCTCGGAGCACCGGTGACAAGTCTGGGAGCACCTCGAATCACAGTAGAGCAGTCTGGGAAAAAGAACATCTCCTTTGGGAACGCCGCTGGTGTGACTGGAAATCATAGCTACTAGTTATCGTGCAACAATTTTTCATACCCATGTATTCAGTGTGTATTCGAATCTATGTATCAATGTATCTATATAGCTACCCATCCACACACGGTATATCTGGACTGGCTGCAGGCGGTACTTGAGAGCAATTCAAGGTGCGCCTGAAAATGACGACGAAGTGAACTCGGAGATACACTCCGAGGCCGTGATACAGCCAGTTTGGAGATGCACTTAAAGGCAGTGATCAAGCGAGTGTGTAGATGCACTTGGAGGCCATGATCGTGTGAACTTGGAGGCCATAATTGAGGGAGTTTGGAGATACACTTGGAGGCTGTAATCGAGCGAGTTTGAAGACCGTAATCGAGCGAGTTTGGAGATGCACTTGCAGGCCATATTCAACCGAGTTTGGACGAGTACTGGGAGGCAGTCGATGCTCTGCGCGCGAGGCGCTGAGACTCTTTTCATCAGTTAGTTAACTGGCAACCGTGTGAATGTGACAAGGTGGCTTTACCTTTGAGTTCTCATGGAGAGGCCCGCCGGAAGCTGAAGCTACAGTCAGGGGTCACCTCGTAATCATGACAATGAAGAGACGACAATCAATCATCGGTGGATGCTGTAGTCAGTGTATGCTTTACTAGGTGTATCGTATACTCGGTGCCAACTCATGATCAAGACATGGCGAGACACAGAGGGATGACTTAACTTTGTGTTCTGCGATTATTGTTGAGTTGTGGACGAGAAAGCGAGAGATGGGGGATCAAGATGAGAACGATGTGGAGGATTACAAGCGGATATGAGAAATCTGTGGTACGACTTGCCTAATTGGGTTGGGATGACCTAGTATCGGTGTTATTACACACCTGATCCGGACTTGTACCTGCTGTATCGTGGATGGTAAATTGACTCGCACATGACATTCTCTTGTTTCTCATGATGATTCCCCCCGTACCCTCTCATCTCTCCCTTTCTTGTCCTCAATTCTACCATCACCTAAGAACACGAAGTTGACTCCTCCCTCTCTATCTATCCATGCCATGATCAAGAGTTAACACCGAGTACAGCATACACCGAGTACAGCATACACCGAGTACAGCATACACCGAGTACAGAACACACCGAGTACGGCATACACCGAGTACAGCATACACTGAGTACTGCATCCACCACATACTGCATCATCCTAAGATCGACCGTGTCCCGCTCCCAGCCAGTCTCTCATCGCTCAGCAAACCATGTTGGACTCAATTCCCTACATTTCCACAGTTACGAGTCAACCAATGAATAGTGTCTCAGGTCCCGTCGCGCCTCCCTCCCAAACTCCGCCTCCACATTGACCGCCTCCTAGTACTCCTCCAACCTCGCTTGATCATGGCCTGCAAGTGCATCTCCAAACTCGCTCGATCACAGCCTCCAAGTGCATCTCTCAGCTCGCTGGAATACAGCCTCCAAGTGAATCACCAACCTTGCTCGATCATGGCCTCCAAGTGCTTCTCCGAAGTCACTCGCTCACGGCCTCCACGTGCATCTCCACACTCATTCGATTCCAGCCTCCAAGTGTATCTCCAAACTCGCTCGATTACAGCCTCGGAGTGCATCTCTAAGTTCACTCGGTCACGGTGTGGTTAAACAGTTGATCTAGCAGGCAGACAGCCCATCATCACCACTCCTCCACACCTCGCATGGTATCTGAAGGGAATCCATCAGACAGAGTTGTTCTAGCTCGAGGAGCGTAGGAAGAGGGTGAGAGGATATGAAGGGATACCCAGCGATGATGAACCACACAAATTGCATGGATCTATGAATAGTTAGCAAGAGTGCGTGAGACCAAGAGCTAGGAATGATAGAGTGCGTAATTCGTATAATGAGATGATGTCTATCTACCCCGGGGTCTCCGAAATATATACTGCCTGTTGCTGAGTCCATCTCCGTTATTCCTGTATCCGTATGTATATATATAGAGCGCCCTAGATAATACATTCCATATTATGATGTAGTGCATCTTGTGACTGTAACAAAGACCAATATGATCAATGAAATGCCTTGTGGTTATGGAACCCTAAGAACCACTGGTGTGAGAATACGGCACCAAGTCTCCCGCAGACCTGCCAGAGGTCTCAGCAGCTCACAGATTTGACTATCCTAATAGTCAAATCTCGTATCAGCCTGAATGCGCCTCCACCACTGCAGGTGCTTTCAGGAGCACGTGAGAATGCTCTTGCACAGTCTGAGAGCACTTTGCAAAGCTCCAGGGGGGGCTGGGAGCATCTGGAAGTGCTTAGAAACACTGGCGAGGGCTACTGGAGTGTCTTGGAGGTTTGTGTATGGCTTCCGGACCAAATTACATTTTGCTGATGTTGGAGATGCACTAGTATTTCACAGTTGACCTCTGGCAGCTTGCCTAGGAGTCATGGTAGCTACTTGACAGTAAAGTTTACTATGTAGACTATTCGTTTCTGTTGGTTGTGCTGTTTTTGATACCATTTGGACAATATGGGCAAAAGATATATATCTTTGAGTGCAAAATGTGTCCAATAACTGAAAAGTCAAATATAGTATAAATTCTGCTACACTTATGCACAGCAGTTGAGTAATGATAATAGTGGTATGTTTACACACAACAGCAAGTGAGTATAGATGGACATTGAAGCAGTAAGATAGTGGATATACATTTTTGTACCATGACACTGGCAATGAACATGTGATACATACCGACCAAGCCTCGTGCTCCTGCTGGCTTCTACAAATTAGCTTGGACCTCACCATCACATGTTGTTCTGGGTCTAAGAGTGGTATTGAACAAATTGCTGTAGGACCTCCCACTCTCAAGGTGTCTGCGGCACAGCATGAATGAAAATCAGCTTTTAAGTTGCTGATCCCTTTCAGTATATTATAACCATGTATTGGTCCTGGACAGTGTTCACCCATCTTGTTGTTCATTAGTTTAATATTACTGAATCAAAAGAATATGAAATATTGTAATACTCAGAGCATATCTTCAATTTGGATTCCATATCTGGACTACAGACTCTCTATTTATCTAACAAAGATAATATTGCCCATATTTCATTATCATACAAGTTATAGTTAAATTTGGCTGGTAATAGCATTCTCAAAATATAGCTAGATGGATGAATTCTTCCATAATCAAATTTTCATTCAGGATACCGGCAATTGACAAATTTAAACTATCCATTTCAATGAGTAATTAATTATCACTTTCAGTTTGATGAAGAATCGGTGATATACCAGAAATCTCAATGATGAATTTTGTTAAAAAATAATTCCTTCTGTACCTCTCTGAAGATAAAGTCTTGCCAGGTTCCTTCTACAAGATCTGTAATTAGTAATGCCATTTTTGGGTAATTTGAAATGAACATACAGTTAATATTCCAGAGTTTAAGGTATTGATCTACTTTATGGTTATTCATAGGTAGCAGGTATTGGATAAGATCATTTGCTATTTCAGAAGCTATCTGAAGGGAATATCCATGTACATTTGGAATATGGAATATTATGTATGATATATCAAAACTACATGTGTTGACTTCCAATCACCTGGTATTTTCTAAAAATGTAAAGAAGAGTTAGTTTACCAAGCTACGATATTTGTTGATGGGGCCCTAAATGCCACGAATAATATCCATAATATAGATGATTGCAACCATTTCCTTATCTTCTTCACACTATATGTTGATATTGATAACAAATGCAATTTCTTTTAGTGAATTGTAGAATATGACTTTTTCATGTGTGAAAGTAGCTGAGGAATTGTTAAGCTCAGACAGTGATACTATGAATCGATAAACTCAAAATTTCATTGTGAAGCACACGAGTATGTGGTGTTCGAAGGCTTATCGTGAAACATTGAATCTGAGTATATGATCAAGACCAGCTATGCATTCGTCACCTCTGTTTCAGTTTGGAACTATATTCAGCATCAGAAGTTGTGTTTCATCCCTGACTGTAAAATTGAAAACTTGATCTGTAAATCAGAAACATAGTTTCTAGTTGAAATTTGATGGATTTTTGTTATTTCTGAATGTCCAATTTGGTATTGCATCATTGTAAGGTGTAGTTGCCTTCGAGATTGTTTCGATATCTCGCCTAGCTTGGCTCATCCAGTAGTTATACTATTCAGAGTATCGTTTGATTTTCGACTCAGGTTGATCTTCTGCATTTGTTCAAGAATCTCTACTGGGAGACATTCCAGAATGCATTTCTTAAGGGCAGCACCACTTCTTTGAGCCTTATTATTATGCATCTTGATCAGGATAGACATATCCTTAGAATCTACATTATACAGAGTATTCACAGACACGCTGTTCAAGCATCTCGAGTTTACTGAACTTGGATTTGTGTGACAATCACTATTCGATTTGCTGTGCAACCCCTTGGGAGATTTCCTGTCAAGGTTCCCTTTGTCCATTGTGTACAATATGCCAGTGCATACTAATCTATTATGCTGCCAACCCAGGATACGGTTTGCCAATCATCCAGAAACCTTCTATCAGCACAAAGCAAAATTGGTTTTCAGAAAATGGCCCCCACGCACTAATACTTCTCTAAGATCTCCACAAAGAATCCAAACAACTTGCTTGCATTCTTCCACCATGCTTCGAGGTGATCAATGATGTGATCTCGTCGTTACGACATTTCAAAATCTTGTTTGGTCATTTCAGTTAGTTTACTGCAGATGTTTCTTCCATGTCAGTCCTGCAGATTTTACTCAGTTCAACGGGTTTTTGAACTGTTTCATTGATTCCAAGAATATTACTAACTATTTAATCCCTCGAGACATCGATTATACACAAGCTTGCACAACTCCCATATCAAAAATAAGACACCAAGAGTAAACACTCATCAGGTTTCAATATATCGCTGCAATGATTACTTCAAGCATCATATCGAATAATCTACATGTAAAATCAATTGGAAGCATTGTACTCAATCGTGTTGCTCAAGTACCACCGTGTGCTATCATGCTGTGGCGTCCGCTGAAGATGGTGTACAGCCCCTTCGATTGCACCTATAGGGATGACATAAGTGGTTCTGACATGAAAAGGATGCATACGATTGTATCTTCCATTGTACAAAGGTTGCATCTGAGGTTGATGCCTCTCCTCGACAATTACCATTCCAGCAGTCTGATGTATTGGCCGTGTTGCAGATGTCTCAACCAAGGCAAGGAGCTCTTTAACGCTCAATTCATCATACTGGACGATGAAAAGACACTTCAAAGGTGAAGGAATGTGTCGAGCAGTCAACTTAAAGTGGCTATCCGGACTCGTCCCCATTCAGAGAAACATTGTATCAGTTCTGGATGGCTTATACTTGATGATCCTTGTAGACCCAGTGCAATGAGCCATATGACCTGCCTGCTCATCGCATTGATACAATGTCACCGGAAATGGTACTGTGTTGTGCTGAATGCATTTCGCATCATTCAGCCGACTGCCAAACTGATCGTAATCGAGGAAATCGGTACATTGGTAATTCTCTTGACCCACCGAGCACTGTGATTCTGTAGCTCCCCTTTTGGCATTGCGCACCACTTGGCCAAGTCATCAAGGGTCTTGTTTCTGGTCGCAGGTTTTTCATTATTCTCTTGATAGGCGCTTTGGTCAGAGGCATTTCATTGTCGCAACATTGTTTGGCAGCGTTGGCATTCAGCTCTCCATACTGAAACACCTCCTTTCAGCCATTTGTTTGCAAAATCTGGGCGGCAGCCTCATGAGCATTCGCCTGTTGGTATGATTGTTTAAGATCCATTATCACTCTTTCTGGGAGCTTGGAGCTTACATTTAGGAGGTTGCCAAGCTGGTGGATATGGTCAGAGAAATGGTTCAGGAGATGCATGATCACAAAGTTGAATTTAGATTCCTCTACAAGATAATGTTCAATTTCTGAATTGATCGGAATTTTATCTTCATCAAAGAGACGACGCATTCCAGCAACAGCAAGATTGTACAAACCGGAGTCACTCTCCCGGTTTTCCTGTTTGTCCAAAGTCAGCTGCGTTTCCAAGGCTTCCGAGATGTGCTTTGTAGAGATACTGGCACGGAATCAACTAAAAATATCCTGGTGAAGATGAACCTCCTCCAGATACTTCTACATGTACTCGATCCAGGATTCAGTATGGTACCAGTTCTGTGCCATAAAGTGAAATTGCAATAAGTTCTTGACACACAACAGGGCTTCTATGAAGAGAATTCTTGGGCTCGGCAAAGGGTTTGAAAGAGTTGCCGCGAAAACTGGAAAAATCACACCTGCATGTGCTTTGATATCCTTACCACTTCAGTGCACCACCGGGCTATATGGCTTGCTGAATTGAGCAAAGGCAGTATATGGAGGCATCACCGCCCAGAGCTGGTTGAATTTGTCAGTCCTGGAATGTTGTTCAAGACAGGACGTGACCCTGTCCCTCAAATGCTTAAGCATACCGAGAGAGACAGCATCAAGATTATTGGGTAAGGTAATAGTAGTCGTTGAGATGGATTACATATTCCAGAAGACATCGTCTGACGTTCCAGCTTCTCGATCGTCCAGATACTGTGTTGCTTCCCAACACTCCATCTTGTCTCCTTGAGTGGCAAATATCATCTCTTGAAAATGTAGCCGAATCTCTCTGACTTGCCAAGACGATGGATTCCCTTCTCGAAACGACATGTTCGGTGCATCGCACACTGGCCAGTGCGGTGGCCTGATTCAGTGCAAATGAATTCTTTCGAATTGTTCAACTGTCTAGGCACAGATCACAGGATAACGTTGCCATATCTGACCATCCGTAGAAAGAATGACTGTTCCAGTGTTGAAAACCATGTCGAGAGGACAAAAAATGCTCTTGAAGACCTTCCTTAAACCTCCCAATGATGGATTTGTTGTTCATTCATGGCAGTTGATTCTGAATGTGATATAAAGTGATATTTCGGAGGAATGGGAAGAAGCGTAACAATGATGCTGGCAAGTTTCAAATGCTTTCATCAAATCGTCGAGTCAATGTTTCTGAGATTGAAATATAGTGGCCATTCCTTCTTGTCGCCCGAATAGTATATAACATGTGCCTAGTCTGCGCTGCCAATTGAAGAGACAATCATAGCTCCAAGCAGCCGCAATAGCTATTGATGCAGTCAAAATCAGTGTAGCTATGATGAAATTCAACTAACGTACCTGTTCATTCCACCAGCAGTCACTTGATTTCAATTCTGGTTAGAAATGTTCCTCAGCGTCACTGAATTCCGTTACTGGAGCATACGACATATGTTCCCTCAATGCAGGCTGTTGCGTGAGGAACTCAATGCACTCAAGAGGATTGCGGTAGAAGAAATGTGTGTAATTGTCGTTGCAAAGGTTCTTATGATCGGCTACACTATTGTGACACACTTCGCCTGATTTCCAAGAGTCGATGCTCATTGCGTTGATGGTTTTATTCAACCTTTTGAATGAAGTGTGGGACGAAGCGAAGTTGCTGACAGTTGCCAATGTAGGGTTCCTGAAAAGCTCGTTGATAACAGCTCTTCTCAAGGTGGGCTCGATGCACATGTGCGCTAATCGATCATCCTCATTGCAAGCACATGGAACCCTTGGATCAATTTCAGAGTGGAACATATCGAAATACTTCTGACAAATCGGCTTGCCGGCTGGATGGTGGTCAAAGTGTGTGGTACCATATATACGTGTCCGCACTGGTGGTCGCTCGGGATTGAAAGAGGCATTTTCCATTTGCCCTTGTCTATTGCTGGAACCATTGGTGGAAGGGTGGAGAAAAGGATCATGATGCGGTTCATGAACGAATGGAAGTTGAATACTATCATGCCCAATCGCAAAACCATCATCTGGCCGTGATTTGACTGATATGTATGCCATCCTGTCCTTGTGGTCGCGATGAAGGTGAGTTATGTAAGCACTGCTGTATGAGTATGTCATCGAGCAGTGAAGACACTGTTGACGAATATCCACGTTACGTTAGGAAAATGAAATGCCGCCACAATATCAGAAAGCATTTGAACGGTGTCTTGGCTGCTCATACAATTCCCAGTCAGCTGGTCCTCGGACACACCCGCACCAGGATTGACTTTTTTCACTAAGGGGTCTTGCAACTCACATTGGATTGTCTCTTCCTCCATGACACCTTTGCAAAGTGTGTAATCGCTCTCATGTTTTCAAAATCTCTTGGATCCCGAAACGCATACCGCATCTGCATTCAGCTCGTTGCGGTGATCATCTTGCACCCTTACAAGACCCTCCTATGCCCATTGTGTAATCTGTGGTTGTCACATTTTGTAATGTTATGATCTGCGCATTAACCTTGGATGCTGACCCTGCCACATAATCGCGTGGTACAAGAACTAGAGCAACAACAAACGCGTGAGATATGACTGCAGAGCATGCTTTCAGTTGTCTTTGAGATGAATTTTAAGGTTCAGTCGACGAATCATGGCACTTAGATACTGGTAAGCAAATCATTTCCTAGCTAAGTAGCAGCCAAGATGATGTCACCCGATCATGATAACCCCTCCAAGCCCAAATATATATTCGCCTTGCCTACCCACCTTACATACAATCTCCAGAACCTTTGACAAGCCTTACTCACCTCTGCTATCACATCACATCACCTTGTACAATATAGTCAACACCCACCAACACTTTTCTAGAGTAATGCGCAATTGATATCCACCACTCAATCATTGACCAACGTTGAGAACCTAAAATGTAATGTTATACCTTGTGGTTGCCAAACTCAGTTGACATCGATGCTAATACAATACAGATGCCGACTCAACGAGTCCGCCTCTGGGCCGACAATGCCTGTATTGGAGTCAGTTCATCGGTAGCAGAGGCCCTGTGGATTTGGCAGGAGAAGTGTGGCTGGACAACGCAACAGAAAGAAAATGATGTGAGGGAGGGCATCTGGGTGATTGCGCAGTCGATGATGATCAGCAACAAGCATGGCACCCGCCCAGAGAAGTGGGATCTTCTAATTGATCGTTGCATTACTCCAATCAGTAATCTGGTGTCTCAAAGACCCCTTTGGAAATGGAACATAGCAGACCACACTATCCTGGATGGTAAGAATCTCAAGGCGGCACTTGACAAGTTTGCGGAGGTTGGCTTACGCTGAAGGAAGAATTGGATTGATGAAACTCTGACTCAGATGAGGAAATACATCCACGTTGGTATGTATTTTATCGCCCAAATGGTTGTTTTGCCCTTCCTGATGATCTGGAGATACACCAGAGAATGAGGAAGAAAGCTCGGGTCACAGGGCTTCACCAATAATGGTCCATGGCAATGCCTCAACAGATTTACCTGTCGAGTTATTTAGCTTCACCATCGCCTAGGTGGATCCCAACTTTGCTGGGACAAGGGTGGTTGACATCAGTACTCAGCTATTCTGATGGCACTGGGGTGGGAAAGATGAATCGATATTTCCTATAGTTACATCAATCGTCAATACAATCATTATGTCAATGGTGAATGCTGCAATTGTCGGTCTGCCAGACCCTTGCTGGAAAATCCAAGAGCTTTCGGTCTGCCCAGGAGAGCCTAATGGAGATTGTGGTCCGCATGCATGTGTTGTTGCCCAAGTCTGCAATAACGATACTGCTGCCGGTTGGGTAAAGGGGGCTATGGAATTTGACAACCCAACCCTTTTTGCGTCCTGTATCATAGCCAACAAGCCGACAGCCGATCTGGGGCCCAGACTTCTATGTGTGGTGACCGCAGGTACCTTTCTCAGGATGTCATTCTCGCACCTCCAGCTGGGCATATGATCGATGATATCGGGGGAGGAATCCAATGATGATGCTGCGACGTGGCACCCAAATTGAAAAGCTTCCCGAAATCGAACACAGGGTTCCACAAGTCCGAATGAAAGTATCAAAGAAGGAATATCAGGTGGCAACAATACTTCGAAACCATCCGAAACTATCCTCTTCATCTCGTTGCCAATTTTGAAGGAAGGGTTGTTGCTGGTGATGATGTGGCTTGGGTATGTGGGCACGATAACATTGTGAATCCTTCCACCGTTGGCTCTTTGGCCAATAGACAGGGTACAAGCAGCCACCCAGCAACAAAGTAGTCATAGTGAGGATTGAATGCACTGGCTCGATGGTCATTCAAGGATTAGCGTTGTGGGTGGGTATTTTTTCTGGCACTTTGCAGGGTGGACGGATGGGTGAGAATTTGGGGTTTTTTGGAGAGGTTGTGCGTCACTTTTTGGTGTTTTGTATATTGTAATATCACATCAGTCAGATTCATGCGTGAAAGGCTATGTTGAGAGTTCATGATGTTGGGATGAATGGTTGAGACGCATGTGTTTGCAAAAGGCATAGTGGCAGTGATAGGACTCAGTGTATGGCTATCACGTAATTGGTAGTGCGGTATCTTGGCCCAGCAGAAGTCAGCCCAACTGATGAGTGAAATGCAAATGCTTTTTAGCTCGTTGCGATAATGATTTTCATCAAAAGAACCCCATTGACAACCCAGCCAGATTCTTATCAGCTGCCATTGTTGGTTCCGAGTTGCCATCCATCCAAAGAGTTCGAACCATGTGTGGTGGGAGAAGCTAAGATCTTACAATCGTTGACAGGATAATAAGATTCACCTCGATGATGCTTTTCATCATATCAACAGTTACTTTCCTTTATGTGACGCTTGAATTCATTCTCTGTAAATTCATTTATATTTCATAGAGTCACTCGTTGAATGTTTTTGAACTTATCACTCACTGCCTTTTTAAATCCTGACACCAAGGCGTCGTACTTCTCCTCCTCCTGCTCCCCCTTTCAGCACCAGGTGAAGGCGACAAGCAATCCACAATGAGGATCTTGATGACGATGCCAGCATGATACCTGAAAATTTCATTGATCATTGAGATGGCAATTCAGAATCCAATGACGTCCCTCTTCGGCCATGAACCAAGACAGCAATGGGCAAGCACCCTCGACATAATTCGTTCACGAGAACACTTGGAAGACTCAACACAGTAACTCATGTATCTTGTATCTCGCTGCAACCTCTACAGTGTGAGTGTCCGAAGGTCTATCTGGTCTCGGATGAGGAGGATGAATGACAGCGCGCACCACTGGCATCCAAGAGGGTATCAGATTTAGCGTTTAAACAATTGAGTTCATCAAATGATGTATATATTTATTAGAGGAAGGATTCAACCGGAGGTGGTGAGGAATTGGTTTTTTTTGTTTTAATCATACTGTATTCACTCTAATTCGAGTAGGACAGGACCTGAATAACCCCCTTCGCCTCCGGGCGAACCAGCTAGATGGCGGAGTTCCCCCCCGCTACCCCTCTTCCCCATTGACAAATGAAAGATATGATGACAGAAAGACCAGAGGAAAGAAAGAAAGAAAGAAAGAAAGGTCTAACCCCGTTACTGCCCCCGCTGCTCCCGAGCCCTGAGCCCGCTCCCTACTGCTACTTCACTTTGGGTGCAAACTTCCTGACTTCAGTGGCCCCCAGGAAGTCCATCACCACTTGGTCGCACTCATCTATGCAAAACAACTCAGAGATCTGCACATGTCGGCATCTGCCCACTTTCCGGCCTGTCGCCGGCCCCACCGCCTCCCACAGTTCCTTCTGGTGATCTCTCCACCAGCTGCAGTGGCGGAACAGGTGGTCCCACATCTGGGACACTGTCCCTCAACACCACCACAACTTGTCGTCATGTCGATGGCCGAACCGTTTCAGGTACACTCGAGTGGGTGCATACCCGGACATCAGTCGGTAGATCCTAGCAGCCACCAACTTCATGCTTGTCATCGGGATAGGTCTCTTGGTCCCTGCCTTGCCCTTGAGTCTGTAGCTGAAGTGCTTGCCACACCTGTCAGCCTCCCACCTCGCCTTGGCTGCTGTTCTTCTCTCGGAGATTTGGCTAGCCCCATTTGAGGCCAAGGTGTACGGCCGTTCTATCACTGTGCTTCCGCTCACATCTGGGGCTATGTCCGCCTGACGGTCTGCCTGTACATTTCCGGGGATGCCGGAGTGTCCCACGACCCAGCGAATCTCGGTCACGATGGCGTGGGTGAGGAGATCCTGGGCCCATCTGTTGATCCGCCTCGCCGGTCGCTGCCCTGGGCCCAGCTCCAGGTGTGCTGTCCATCGAATTGCGGCCTGTGAGTCGCTTAAGACTGCCACCGTCTTCACTCCTTGTATCTGCAATGTTCCTCTCGGCTCGATCGCCAGGTCAAGCGTGAGTCCAATCGCCCACAGTTCGGCGTCAAAGACCTCCATATCTCCAGGGCCCAGAAAGCTGCGGCAAGACCTCCATTGATTTCTGTATTTGCACACTGCAGCAGCTCCCACGCACCCATCGTCTGAGCGCGATCCATCTTTCCACCACATCCAGACCCCTGCTCCGACTTTGGCTTCCTTCTCTCTTGCCCAGCATTGCGCGGCGCTCTTGGCTGCGGTGGTGTCGTCCAGTATGGTAGTCCTGACCACTGACTCCTGACTGGTGAGGAATTGGTTCAATGTAATGCTCGAAATCTGTGGTCCCACAAGCCCTGTGTTCACGACATGAGAGGAGTCATCGTCAGTGCAGAATACGACACCCATACAACTCTTTCAAGCGTTCCGGCGATGGTCAAGGCCCCTGTGAAGCCTATAGCCATCAATCAACCAATGATGGTGAATCCCTTTGCCATGAATGCGGTGAAGACCCCCCAGATTCATAGTTGGTGGTATGAGGAAATCGCCAGGATTGATCCAGCCCAGACTAACTCAGACCCTCCATGTGCCTACAGTTCAGGGGTAAATGAATCATCTCAATGAATGATTTCATCCCCGACATTTTGCATCAGGCTCTCGCTAATATTGCTTGTTCCTTTACAGCAATGGTATACTGCTGAAAGATTTCAATCTATTCAATTTTAGAATTTTGAACAAAGTCAACTACAGAGATCCAGACAATAGTAGCCTGGCTATTTCCCAAGTACAGGTTTACATGTCCCACAAACGTTCATGAGGTAAGTTCAAAGTTCCCTTCGTGTGTAATCATTGCCTCTACAATCACAATAGCAGTGCAAGTTCCAATTTGCAGAGACTGAAATTGTTGATCATATTCACCGGATGTACATCTATGGCATACGATACATGGGAATAAAATATAGACCAATGATTGATATCGTCAACCGAACATTGATTGCTCTCACGGCGATGGCCATCCACCATTGTCTGTAGGCCTGAAAATCTTGCGAGTTTATGGTCCCACCAAAGTTTTGCCCAGGATGTGGAGCACAACATAATGGCAATACAAAAAACATTAATCACAAGATTGATAATGCAACCACTAAGATGTTTCATCATCTTGACGCAGATTTTTGTTCTTCCTCGACAGATGTTCTAGCCAAAAGGATCGACGATATCTCGTACCAGGATTCCCCGAAGGATACACTTCACTGGTACGGACCTGATGATGGCACAACATCACAACAATCAGGGTGGCTTTGATGAGGACTTCCTTGATTACATCCAGGAGGAGCTGACAGAGCAGCCTGACAATTCTTACAATCTCCTCAGCATGTTTGTTGCTGCTACTGAAGCTTGCATGCAATTCTCAGCTGTTCTGCCTGTGGGCAGATCTGCCATCACCAGCAGAAGCCAGCCCATCCCCTGCAGCGACATCAACAGCAACAGCAACTTGAGCATCAACATCGCCTGCATTGAGAATATGGGATTAGTCGATGGAAGTTCCAGTGAAGAGGGTGCAATGTGATTTGGTGGTTTGAAATGGGGTCAGTGATCGGATTTAGGATTTCCATTGTGTGCTATCTGATTCTAGGTTTCGTCGATATATCATAATAGTAGTAAATGTAATGGAACTGATGGTATACTGAAGTCTGATCTCAAATGGGTGAAATGATAATCATGATGACAACAAACCCTCGCATGACGGTTGAACTGAAAGCTAATGAACGATCTTGTATCAACAAATTAAATATTGTGAAGGACTTCAGTATGGTAACTATCATTGGACAAATTAAGCCACAAGGGATCTTGAAAAGTAAGAACAACACGCTTCATTAAACATACAGAGCGAGTACTATCATCATCATGAGGACACATCAAATTGGGCGACATCGGAGTATGCCAAGTGATGATATGTGATATTGCCAAATACAGTGTAAGCAGTTGCTCAAGTGCTTGTTGTCACATCCACGCAAGTGGGTGAAGTGGTTGTGATGCTTGAGAATTGTATCGTGACAACTCAAAGAACACTCAGGAATGTTAAAGCACTACCATATTTCAGGGAAACCTAGATTTCTTTTTATTTGAGTGTGTGGGTACAATGAACTAAATAAATTTGATGAAGGAAATTTAGTTTTTGCTGATGCAACCACCAGAGTGGGAAACTCATGAGCCTCCTCCAACCACTTCCAATCGCCGAAGTCCATTGGCAAAGAATCAGCATTGACTTTATAACCCACCCGGTGATGTCAGAGAATGGCCACAACTGCATTGTAATGTTTGTTGACCACAGGACAAAGAGAGCACATGTACAAGCCTGCAGGAAAACAACCGGTGCCCCGTCCTTTGCACCTATATCTATCCATGTCATCATCTGTCTACACGAAGTGCCACAAGAAGTGGTATCGCACCGCGATGTATGCATCACAGCAGCTTCCTGGTGAGATGTTGTGAGGATTCTGCAGACTAAGCTGCTAATGTTGACAGCATTCTATCCAGAAACCGATGGTCTCTCTGAGAACTAGCATGAGATGGTTGTACGCTATTGACATGGCTTCACAACTCATTATCAAACCAATTGGGATGACTACCTCGCATTGGCAGACAATGTTTTCATTGCCTCCGTGGACCGTTCGATGAGGCAGACACCTGTTGAACTCAATCTAGGTTTTGTGACACCTTGGCCGCTAGACCAAATAGCAGACCTGGAGCGGCCGCAGGGCAATGAATCAGCAATACCCTTACAAGGCTGTGAATTGGTCGAACAATTGCAGCGCTTTTTGAAAGTTGCCAGGGATGAGCTGTGTGATGCCCAGGATGAACAGAAAGCTGAAGCGAGTATGTCACGACGTCCAATCGACTCCACTACCACTGCCAGTGCAAATGTAATTCTAGATTCAAAGGCTCTGCAAATCACATATTCCAACATCAACCCTATGCGACTCAAATTGGTACATCATTATATTGGCCCATACCAGATTCTCCGAATACATGGGGAATGCTGTCAAAATAGAACTCCCAAATGAAATGATGAAGTACAACACAATTAACATCAGCAGGCTCAAAGCTGACTGCACAGACGAGTCTAGGGTCATCTGATCACCGCTGCCTTCACCGGTACGTACAAGCTGGGCAGATACAAGTCATGTCCTCAAATCAATCGCAATTCACCGGCCAGACTCTCAGGCAACCAGATGGGAATTCGAAGTGAAATTGGAAGGTTGGGAGAAGAAGGATAACATGTGAGAGCCAGAGAACATTATGACAACAGCAAAGAGGAGGGAAAATCAGTATTGATTAGAAATAGGCGGGCAGCCGAAGATGAAGGGGAAAGCGGCAGGGATGAAACAGTGAAGTAAGTTTCTTTTGGATAGTCGAGAGATGTCATGGAGGGATGTTTGTTTTTGATCAGGGCAGTTTGGTTCTCTGAGAGGTTTCTGGAAGATAATTTGAGATGGTTGTGATGTAGGTAGACGGCTCTGGTCATGTTATGGTGTGGCTCTGCAGGAGGCTCACATAGCAGTTAGTTCTAGCGAGACATGAGCTTGATCATCAATAACATTCACTTCCATATGTATAGAGAGGCTGTTTACCAACACTCGCAGAGTATTCCAGAGTGCTGAATAGTTCGAATCATGGTACACAGCAATAAATAGAAACTCAATATATTGCTGAGAGAACTAACAGTCCTGTCGTTTAATCTCACATATTTTCCATGCTGTGGTGGCTAACTGGTCAGGGTTGATAATAGCTGCTTGTGGGTGTTTTACACAGCCTGGCAGGTATTCCAACCCTATTTTTCTTTCCACCTAGATCTGGTGCAAGATCTGGCCAAAGGCTACAACTCTTGGCTAGTTGAATGTGAATTGCATTTTCAGATAGTCATTTAAAATGCTTCCAGTAATGTGTCAGGTAATATTCCAACCCTGTATTATCCAACACCTCTCCAGAGTTCTATCTGACCCTCAAATGTCCGGGGAGTTTTGGAAATGTCTACCTTTGGTATACCTGGCTATAGAAAGCTGCCAAACCCACTGTTGCAGCTAATGTTAACACACTGACTCACTACATGCCGAAAATCCGGATGTCCTTCCCAGATCGTTGTACATTTCTCATTTATCTTCCAGCCCCTGTTGGGCATCCTCGCATCAGCAAAAAACATTTCCGTCCGGGCGGAATGGCTCCGTCAGAGTGGACGCACTCCGTCAGAGCCGTCAGAGACACCCCGGTGGCGGAATACTCCGCGCCCGGCGTCAATACCACGCGTCGCGTTGCACATCGCCGTCCAATCGCAGTTTCGCCGTTTCTTCCTCAGACTCTGCAAGAGCATTCTCAGATGCTCCTGAAAGCACCTGCAGTTATGGAGGTGCATTCAGGACGCTATGAGATTTGACTATTAGGATAGTCAAATTTTGGAGCAGCTGAGACCGCTGCGCAGCTCTGCGGGAGACTTGGTGCCGTATTCTCAAAGCAGTGGTTCTTAGGGTTCCATAAGCACAAGGCATTTCGTC
>Ga0307515_10007381_pt1 | contig 21737 bp, 4 predicted proteins | sample 17_EM_MG_FD_194513 | JGI IMG/M metagenome (GOLD analysis project Ga0307515, IMG submission 194513) | Populus trichocarpa ectomycorrhiza microbial communities from riparian zone in the Pacific Northwest, United States - 17_EM | ecosystem: Host-associated > Plants > Roots > Unclassified | place...
TGGCTCCATGTATATAGACGTGTCCTTTCCACGACCTTCTTCTGCTCCTCATCTTGATATCCGGGTCAATAGACTACCAATTGTACAGGCTTGCATACGTTCTACGGCGCTCGTGCCTCGATTGACTAAGTCGCTGTGACACTTATTACTCTTATGTAAATTAAGAGTAAGTATAATAACTATAAGGGTATTAGAAGGTATAGGTAGAGCTTTACGGCCTCTTTAGCTAGGGGTAAAACGAAGCTAAAGGCGTGCCTATTACTAGTAAGAAAGTTATAAAGGCCTACTTTAAAACCTATCCTAAGGCTATAAAGTTTTATAATATACTGTCTACCTTCCTAATTTTACTATAGGAGTTATTTAAGGGAGTTCTAGTAATAAGCAGTTATATAAGGTTAATTAATAAAGTAATTAAAAGCTATATAGATCCTAAACTTCTTTTAGCGGTAGCCTTATAAATATTAGGTTTAGGGGATAAAGAAGCTAAGGGTTAAAAATATAAGGAGGAAGTAGATAAGGCCTCTAAGTTAGAGTTAGCTCGCAGCTCTATTAAAGGCCGTTAATTAAGCTTACCTTTAACTAAGCGCCCTAGTCCTCCTACTTGGCGCTTTTAACCCTCCTCCTACGGAGGGAGGCTGTTACGGACGCTCTAAGTACGATGTTACGACTACTTAGAGAGAAGTCGGAAGAAGCTAGTTGGTTAATATAAGCACGGTTTAGGATAGAACCGGTAGAACCATGTAACGAGGAATAGTAGTACGAGTCACATAATGTGCTACATAAGGAACGTGGAGAACGGACGGAACGTATGTACCTTATATACCTCACGTACATCACGTACAAGAAGGATTTCATAGGAGTACGGTCGTGTATTTAAAGAACCTCAGTCCCTACCTAGATAGTTCTTTCCTTATAGTAATTCTTAGAATACAATTAGAGTTAATCTGTTAGGCAACCACTCTACCAGTTATTATTACGTTATTAACTTTACGCATTACCTATACACCTAGCCTAATAACAGGACCTATTATAGTACTTACTACAAGGTTCCGTTACACAATCACTACCTAGTTATAGTGTTGAAAGTCAAACAATATGCCACCAAAAGCAGCCACTATAACGCCATTAACGGTGGCAACTACTTTAAGGTCAGGAGGTAATACTAGTATAGCAGATACTAACTTACAATAACCTATAACGGTTAGACAACTATAGGAAATAGTTAACCAGTTAATAGAAAATAATGCGGTACTTAAATAAAGGATTAATAGGATAGGAGCAGCAAAGGTTAAGTTACTATTAATTAAAAGATTTTCAGAAGAGAGATTAAAGCTTAAAGGATTCCTTATACAAATGCACTTTAAGGTTACGCAAGAGGGAGTAAAGCTAGCAACACCTATAGATTAAATAGCGTATACAGGATTGTTCTTATTAGGAAGAGCACTTAAATAGTTTAAGCCTTATCTTACAGAGATATAAGTAAATGGAATAATAATAATAAACCAAAAAGTACGGTTTATGTTCTTAAGCTAGAATAGATTTATAAAGCAACTTATATAGATATTTGGAGACCTAAAGGCGACGACTATAGCGGAAAGAAAGCTTTAAGACATTATATAATAAACCTTAGCCATTAAATATATAATATAGTTCTAAACGCTAGCAATATAAATTAAGTGGAATAACAGGGCGCTTATAGCACAGTATAAACAGGGACTTAAGGCTAAAGTCTAAAATATAATCATTCTAATAAAAGATGCGGACACCCTAAGGGAATTAATAGATTAAGTAATAAAGATTAACAATAGGATCTACTAAAGGGAACAGACTAAGAGAGGTTAGGATAGAGTTTTATAGTTATATAAGGCGCAGAGTACACATTAACTAAAGCTAAGTTAGAAACTATAGTATGGCGCAGAGCTAATAGACCTAAGCGGTACTAAAGAAGCTTATAAGAGATAGAGTAAGACACTATAGAAACTAAGAGAATAAGGATTAAGTAATTAAAGGTCTAGGGAGCAAAGGCCGAATTAGGGATCCTAGTAGCGGAAGATATTTAGGCGGACTCTATAATAAGAAAGATAGTTTAAAAAGGGAGCTTATATAAATTACAGAAAATAGGGTTATTTCGCTAGAGATTATAAAGATGGTTAAAGTTACTATACAATAAAGGGAACCGGACTAGCAGACGGCATACATATATAGAGGGACAATAATGCACTATAAGGAACAAAAGATTGTTTAATTAACTATTTTACGTTTTGCTATAATAACGCGTGCCGAATTTATAAAGACGCTAAGTACGGCGTAAGCTATTAGCTATAGGAACCCAGTTTAGAGAAACTAAGAGCCACCCAAGACTATAAAGAGCAAGATAGGCTCTACGAATGCAACAAAGATCTAATAGTAACTTTTAGTATAGTGTCAATAAGGCAGTACTTAGAAAGGGACTTTAAGAAAAATCCATTTAGCGATATTAAGAAAGAAGATCTTAAGACATTAGCATTAAAAGTAGAGACTAAAACCGCCACAGAGCAAGGTTTAGTAACGGGCATTATAACACTATTGGATACGGCATCTATCGCTTTATAAGACGGCAGGAGTAGTATCTAAAAGAGATTAAGCAAGCAGACAACTGCTAGTGCTAGCTTACTACTTAATAAAGGCAAAAGGCCAAAGGCTTAAGATTCTTAAGACGAGATAAGAGAGATTTAAGATTTTATAAATAGGATAAGGACAGCTTAAGGACCTACAACGGACGAAAACCGATAGAGTAGGGCAACAGCTTAGTTTAAAGATATACGAATAAGCTTGGGATAGAGTTTCCCACAGGCATTAAATTCTTAAGACGAGATAGATAAGATTTAAGACTCTTAAGACAAGATAAGAACACCACGGACGCCTAGTTAGACTAAGGCGGGAGCTAAGCTTAAGTTAGAAGTAAGCTTAGGATTAAAAAATCTAAGGGACTAAGAATTCGGAGTATAAATAAGGACACCTATAGGCAAGAGGTAAGGAGCTTCTTTATAGATTAGAGAATCTGTAATCTAGGTAGTAATTAGACTAGGAGACAGATATATAGACCCAGAGGACATACTAGTTAAACACAGTGTTCAGCCTAAAGATTAAAAAGTCAATACTAAGATTAAGAAGTATAAAGACTTTAAGGATCCACTTATAAGACGCGAAAGAAAAGAAACTATAGAGGAATTCAGAGCAAGAATTACCTTATAGTAAGAGCAGAAACTAGATAAGAGATCTAGTCTGCTAGGTTATATAAGGGATAAAGCGCTAGTATAAAGAATTACCAATAGGCTAAGAACAGGTATACTAAGAGCTAAGTGGCTTACCGAACTGGAATAAGAAGAGGATTTAGGAATTCTAACTAGATTTAAGGAACAACACATAAAGGGCTATTACGACGTAGTAATAAGAAGATACTTCCTTACGGACAGAGCGTATACACTTAAGCAGCTATACTAAAAGTGGTATAGGCAGCGATATAACGATAAGTGGGAAGATTTCTATATATAGTTAGATGAAAAAGTTATCCAAGACCACCCGATTACGGAAAAGGCTATAACTTATATTAAAGGAGCCTTAATCATAACGTCAAAAGATCTAAAGGAGTAATTAGAGGACTAGAAAAGCAAGAGACGAATCTTAGTACCTATAAATAAAGTCGCAACGCTTAGATTAACATAAAAAAGGTTTAAACTTAAAGATAAAGACAAGCTAAAAGTTAACCTAAGACACTAAGCATATTATACACTATTATAGATAGTATGCGTGGATAATACATATAGCATACATAGGACACTAAAAGATAAGAATCGGAAATATCTAATAAGAATATATTAGATAACGGACGAGGCGAAATACTAAAATACTAAGTATATGTATGGCTAGCACCTAGTAGAAGTTTAAGAATAAGGGGACTTAATACTTTAACCAGGAAGATTCCTTACGGAAGAATACCTAGATAGACGACAATGGTAGGAATGTCTAGAGAACACCTATCTATAGCATATTAAAGATAAAAAGCGAACTAAGTATTTTGGCCTAAGTTAAACCAAGTATAAATAGAATCTAGTAGCCAATAGTTAGGAAAAGTAGAGGCCTATAGAACCAGAGGGAACTAGTAGTAGAGCCTCAGACCCTTAAAGGAATTCAAGGAAGACACCTAAATTTATAAGTTAAATAGCAAGATTAACAGTTCGAAGCACTAATAGATAGTAGAGTAATAAGGAACTATACCTTACTAGCAGCAGTTAAAAGAATAGGACTACTACATAGGAGAAAGGAGCACCTATATTTATTAGTAACAATTTTAGAAGATCTAATAGCCTATAAGAACAGCATCATCAATCTTAAAATAGGACCTATTTAGTTAACTATTAAAGGAAGATAAATTTAGATGTCTTTTAATATCTTACCATTAGGGAAGAACAAGGCGATACTAAGGATACCTTAGTTATAGGAGTACAATCCAAAGATTAATTAGGTTATAGGTTAGGTCAATATTAAAGATACTTAACGCCGCAAGATATAACAATAAGCCAAGTTAGTATGGTACTAAGTAGGAGCGACCTATAAGGAAACAGAAAAGGGACTAAGCCATATACTAAAGAGATACTATAAGTATAGCAAGAAACTATAGTCACTAGAGAGTAAAAAGCTGTTAAAGTATATAGTATGGGACTATAAGATAGAATTAGAACCAGAAATAAGTCTAAGGTTCTTTCCAATCTATAAGCTTACCAAAGAGGAAGGTAGAGCATTAAAAGAGTTTATCTAAAAGAACTTATAAAAGGGATATATTAAACCATCGCAATTATTAGCGGGTTATCCAGTACTATTCGTCCTAAAGAAGAATGGCAAGCTAAGGCTATATATTAACTATAGATAATTAAACAGCATTACTAGAAAAGATAGGTATCCTTTACCCTTAATTAGCAAAATCTAAGACAGGATAGGTAACGCGCAAATCTTTACAAAGATAGATCTAAGATGGGCGTACTATTAGATTAGAATTAAGGAAGGCGACGAATAAAAGGCAGCCTTTAGGTTAAAGGAAGGACTGTATAAACCATTAGTTATACAATTCGGGCTTATAAACGCACTAGTAACGTTCCAGAAGCGAATTAACAATGTGTTAGGAGAATACTTAGATAAATTTGTTATAGTATACCTCGACAATATTATTATCTACTTAATAACTAAGGAAGAATACAGGGAATACGTTAAATAGGTTTTAAAGAGACTATAAGAAGAACAGATACTAGTAGCAATTAAAAAATACAAGTTCTTTACCAGAAAGACAGATTTTGTTAGATTTATTATTAAACTAGGCTAACTTAGTATAGATCTAAAGAAGATCAAGGCTATAGTGAATTAGTAAGAACTAGAGAATATTACGCAGTTAAGATTGTTTCTAGGGTTTTACAATTACTATAAAAGGTTTATAGCGCAATAGTTAAAGAATATTAAGCCATTTACGCGGTTAACGAAGAAAGAAGAACTATAGGCATGGGGAAAGGAATAATAAGAACTATTTAAAGAAGTTAAAAGGTTGTTTACCTAGGAGCTAGTTCTTAAGATCTATTAACTAGAACTAGAGACGGTTATTAAGACAGATATATTAGACTTTACACTAGGGGCATACTTTATATAAAAGTATCTAGATAGATAGCACCTAGTGGCATACTATAGTCGGAAGATAATACTACTAGAGTTAAACTATAACATCTATAATAAGAAGTTATTAGGTATAGTTACAGCACTAAAGAAATAAAGAGCATTCTTATAAGGTACAAAAAAACCATTTATAGTTAAGATGGATTATAAGAACCTAATAGGATTCCTAATAATAAAGGAACTTAACTAAAAACAGGTCAGATAGGCAGAGATGCTTATAGAATACTATTTCGAGATTTAGTACACTAAGGGTACAGACAATATAAGAGCAGATGCTCTAAGTTAAAAGGCTAAACTATAAAATAATAAAAAGCCATTAGGGGCTTTATTGCAAAAAGATATAGATAGATTAATTAGGTACAATTATCTAAAAATTATAATAACTTAGGAAGAACTAGAGAAGGTTTATAAGTCACTAGAGAGCTCTTAGGTATAAAGAATTCTAGAGGTATAGCTAGAAGATCTATAGACAGATATATACAAAAATTGAGAAGCGAAGTACATCCTAAGAAGTATAGCAGAGCAATTTATGGAAGATTTCTATAAAGGACTAACTTAAGGATATAACGGAGCTATAGGCTTAGTGTCGAGACTCTAAGAGGAGTATATTATTAACGGAATCTAGAGAATAGCTAGAAAGGTTACTAAGGAGTGTTTAGATTACTAAAGAAATAAACTAATAAGGTATAAGCTATACGGAGGGCTATAACCTATTAAAATACTAGAGAGACTATAGGAGGTCATATTATAGGACTTTATCGTTAAGTTGCTAAAGTTAAGAGATCCTATTACTAGATAAGATTATAATATAATCTTAGTAATAGTAGATAAGCTTATAAAGTGGGGATACTTTATAGTATATATAGAAGAAATATTAGTAAAAGATATTGCTAGAATCTATATTAAAGAAGTGTTCGCAAGGCATAGAGCATTAAGTAAGATTATATTGGATAGAGATCTAAGATTTATAGCAGCATTCTAGAAGGTATTCTTAGCGGAGTAAAAAGTTTAAGCAGCAACTTCTACCGCATATTATCCGCAGACAGACGGTTAAACGGAAAGATTAAATTAGACACTAGAGCAGTATCTAAGGCATTATATTAATCACGCATAGAATAATTAGGTATTACTATTACCAGTTATATAGTTTGTATACAATATAACACCATAAGAAGGAATAGGTATGTTACCATTTAAGGCGAATTATAGATATAAGCTAAGAATATCGCTATTGCTACGTTAAGTAAAGAAGATAAGTAGCACAGCTAAGTAAAGGATAGAGACATTAATAAATCTTTATAAGAACCTTACGGAAACAGCTAAGGTAGTACAGCAAAGAATAAAGAAATACTATAATGCTAAGAGATTTAAGGGACTAGATCTTAAGGAGGGAGATAAAGTGTGGCTACTACACAAAAATTTTAAGAGTTAATAACTAAGTAAGAAGTTGGACCACGTTAGGCTAGGACCTTTTAAAATTAGTTAGAGGATTTCACCGGTCACGTTTAAGTTAAACCTACCAGCTAAGATAAAGATCTACTCTATACAGCATATCGCAATACTAGAGCTAGTATATAGGAAAGTTAAGCCACTAGTTTATAAAGCAGACATATACAGAGGACAAGAGGAAGATAAATGGCAAGTTTTAAAGATCGTTAGTTATAAAAACATTAACAATAAAACATAGTACGAGGTTAAGTAGATAGGCTATAATAAGACTACCTAGAAACTACTAGAGAATTTAAAAAACGCTATAGGAAAGGTATAGGAGTATCAAAAGAAAATAGGTTAGGTAATATTAAAGAAAGATTACTAAAGAATAAGTCACCTAAGGGGGACCTAGGAAGAGCAATTGCTAAATTACTTGGAATTATTTCCTTCGCTATTAGAAAAGAATCCGTTCTTTCATTACTAAGTTCCTATAGACCTTATTCTATAAGTTTCCACTCCTTAAAACAAACCTTCTTACGAACCTTCTTAAGGTAAAGAAGACGAGCAGACGCCGCGATTTAAGCATCTAGGGCTTTCTATTCCGCATTATAAGAACGTTCTAGCTTAGCCAGGGCTTATAACAACTTACTATTAAGCTTTGCAGCGGCAGATTAAATATAAGACCCTATAATAAATTACTTAGGGAACTTAACGACTACTAAGAGTTATAGGACGCGTATACTTAGCGTTAGAGAAAGAGCGAACGTCACAGGATGAACGAATATTCGCTTTAGTACACTCCAAATAAAAGGAGGGTTGCTAAGACAAAGGACTCGCTAATGTAATGTAAACTAACCCCTCTCTTAAATAACGGGAACACGGAGATGGCATAATTTTACCTAGCGACAGTATTGCAGCAACAGTGCGAGCGCGTCGTTGCGCGTGTAAAGAAGAAGAGGCTTTAGGCATTATAAGTAACGATATTAACCAAATTAATTAGATAGACATTATACCTCTAGTAAACAACTTAAAGATGCTTGGAATCTTTAAGGACGAAGATAGAAAGGAGGGAGATGGTGTTACGGACGCTCTAAGTATAATGTTACGACTACTTAGAGAGGAGTTAAAAGAAGCTAATTAGTTAATATAAGTACGGTTTAGGATAGAACCGGTAGAACTATATAACGAGGAATGGTAGTATAAGTTATATAATATGCTACGTAAGGAACGTAGAGAATGGACGGAATGTACGTACCTTATATACCTTACGTATATTACGTATAAGAAGGATTTTATAGGAGTACGGTCGTGTATTTAAAGGACCTTAGTCCCTACCTAGATAGTTCTTTCTTTATAGTGATTCTTAGAATATAATTGGAGTTAATCTGTTAGGCAACCACTCTACTAGTTGTTATTACGTTGTTGACTTTACGCATTACCTACACACCTAGCCTAATAATAGGACCCATCGTAGTACTTGCTACAAGGTTCCGTTACAGAGGCCGCCACCTTAAACGTACTATATACTTAAGCGTATTAAATAGTATATTATTAAATTATTAGCTATTTTTCCTAAACCTTAGTATCTTAATTCCTAGGGCCTTATTAGCCTGCCTTATTGCTCGCCTATAAATAATAGTAATAGTATATTCTGCCTTCTGACGCGTTTTTATAGCCTTTATACACTATACTTTAAGCATAGCCTTAGTCTCCTCTAAAGTCTTATTAGCTTGTTTTATAAGCATATGCCTAGCAGTACCTACGTAAAGCGGCCTAATATAATTAAGTTTTACGCATTGCATTCTAGACCTTAACCTCTTCTTTTGTATAGTTATGGTTAATAATTTAATAATATACTATTTGGTGCGCTTAAGTATATAGTGCATTTAAGGTAGCGGCCTCCCTCCGCAGGAGGGGGGTTGAAAGCGCCGGGTAGTATACTTAGATCTTCCTTCTTAACGCTAAGCTAATCTTCTTTACCTAGCTATAGAGAAATAGGCTCTTAAGTAGGTTATTAAAGAAGTTAAATCTAATATAAAGCCCTAGTAAAGAAGATAATAAGTTATAGAGATATTAGAGACGATAGTAATAAGGTAATAAAAGAGATCTGGGCTATAAGAGAGTTAATTTCCTAAAAGTCTCCTTAAGAAAAGGCCTTTATATAATTTATTTATAAGTTTAGTTACCTAAATTCTATAGAGCAACTAGCTATTTTATAAGCTTTTAAAATAGAGTCTACTGCTAGAGTTATAAAGCTTTAGCAAAGCTTAATTAATAATATTTTAGCTAGTAGGAAGGAGGATATATAAAAGACTAAGCTTTAGGTAAGGGTTTAGGTAAGACCTAAGTTGCTCTTTAGAGACTTTCTATATAGGCAATTATTAAGTAATATAGAGAGGGAAACTATATATATTTCTATAGTAAATATACGTAAATATACTATATATTCTTAATTAATTGGCCTACTAATTACCTAGTAGTAACTATTTTATATAAGCTCTACAATCTTATTATATCTTTAGTTTATAACTATATCGCCTTCTACCTCTATAAGCCTTATATCTTCCTTATCTATAACCTTATCCCCTACTTTTAAATCGCTATCTAGATTATCTAAATTATTTATATTTATAAAGTTATAAATAGTAGCTAAAGCGTATACTATATCTACTTATATACTTAAGGGAAGGTTACGCCTACCGGCCTTAAAATACTGGAAACGATTCTTAAAGACTTCTATAGTACGCTCTATAATATTCATTTATACTATATACTATAGATTAAAGAACTTCTTCGCGTTTTATAGCCTTATATTTACCTACGCTTACTTATAAAATAATACCATATACTATATTAGGGAATTAAAGTTATAGGCGTATTAGAGTACTTATTATCTATAATATAGTATCTACTAGGTAAAGCTTCTAATCCTTTAACTCTTGCTAAATTAATAACTCTAAAGTTATAAGTAGAGCCCTTCTAACTAGCTAGAACGTAAAGGAAGTTTATTTATAAATTAATAACTATAAAACCATTCTGTAATAATACTCTCTTCCTTTTATACTATGGAGCTTATCTTATATACCCGCCTATTATAAAAACAGGTAAATAAGTACTATTAAAAGCTCCAATACAATTGGTAAAGAAAGGATACTATTTAGGGTTATTAGCAATATTTTTTTGTATAAAGTTCCTAAAAAGTTAAATAACTTCCTTATATAGTTTTAAAAGGCTAGAAAGGACTTTATATAGCTTTATAAGGTAGTAAATTAATAATAATAATAATAATTTATTTCTTAACGTCCGATTTAGATCCTTATTGGGCCTACGCGGACTACTCCTTATTTATATATAAGGAGAAAACTTACTTAAGAAAAACTTAACTTAAGAAAAACTTAATGTTACGGCACTAACCTAACGCATACTGTTTTATACTGTCTCGTACTATTTCCTACTATTGGCTACCCTACCACTAGTACCTTAGCGGCCGGCCCTACTATTTATATACAATACCCCCTTTCCACCTTCTTCTCCTCTTTATACCATAACGTAGTTATTTAGTTTACTTTATTGCAGCACTGTAATAGTTTATAGTATTTCTAATTATACCTTATCGCGATTTTTATTTTTCCTAGTCTACTATTTCCATTTTCCTAGTATAATCGTGACTTGGCGCGACCGATAATACCGTACTATAGTCCTAGATAATCTTAGTATAGTTTTAGCATAGCCTTAGTACAGTCTTAGTAATCTTAGTATTATAGTTAGCCTTATAGATTCCAATTGCCTTACCCAGATCTCTTAGAATGGGCGACTATAATATAGACGACGTCCCGCCAACGAACCCTCGCGAAGCGCTCGCCCGCCTCCTTAATACCTCCTATACTAATATCGCCTAGGTAATTAGGAATAGTCCTAAATACCTAAAGGACCTTAATGTGGTAGGAACCTTTTAGTAACTCTCTATATATGTAGCCTTTTTAACTAGTATTAAGAGCGGCCTTTAAGCCGTCTATAGTAAAGGCTAAGCTATAAAGTTCTAACTTAAAAAAGCTTAATATAGAATTAACTCCCTTAAGATACTTAAACTATATATTAAATAATATAAATAGTAAGCCCTTGTATATATTGAGACTATATAAAACTTAGGCTTTTAGATTACTATACTTACTAAGACTATTGCCGATAAGAACCCTACTACTAGCTCCCCTCTTTTAACTAAGCCCCGTAGAAAAAAGCGTAAAGTAAAAAATCTAACCCTATTTAATGGTAAGGGATTACTAATTAAAAAATAAGAAAATTTTAAAATATGGGAAATAAAAATCTAAGGCGTTTTCTAAAGGGATGTAAAGTGCTTTAAAACCCTAATAGATAAAATCCTCTATATGTTAAACATGCTAACGGATAAGGCTTATAACTATATTAAATATGGCCTTAATATGCTACGTATATACCTAAATAACTTAAGTAAATAGACCTTTTCCGACTAAAAGTCTATGTTTATATATATAAGAGGATAGTATAAGACTATAAATATAACCTAAGTGGCTAAAAATAAGTTAGATACCTTAAACTAAGGTAAGTATAACTACTAGTCCTGGAAAGTAGAGCTTAATAAGTTAATAATTAAAGTAAATAAAACCGAGGAATAAAAAGTAGATTTACTTAAGAAGAATATTTCCTCTAAGATAAAGGACCTAGCCCTTACCCTTAGCTATAAGATTGGCGATGCTAACTATAAAGGCTAGAGTAAGTAGATAGATGTGTTTGCTTATAACTTATAGAACTATACCTATTATACTAAGTTAAATACCGCTAAGCTAAGTGCCGCTAGTGGCTATTAACCTGTATTACTATAGAATGACCTAATAGACCTAGACGCCGTTAAGTTTGGTAGCGGTAGTAATAGCCTCCTTAATAACGTCTAAAGATATTGTATAAATAATAGACTCTATATAGCGTGTAGTTAACTTAGCTACTAGAAAGATACTTATAACCCCTAATAAAACCTAAATCCCCTTTTAATGCTACTGCGCTAACCCCCCCCTAGCCGCGGCGGATTCTTTAATAGAGGGAATAGTAATTAAGGCGGTAACCGCAGATAAGGATGTGGGTTTGGATATAGAAACCCGCCCCTATAATTCCTTTTCCTAATATAGCCCTAGCTAATAGTCCCGTACGTAAACTATAAATAAGTACTCTATATTACTACTAACCGTGAGACCGGCTATATTATTAGTAAAGTACCCCCTAGTATATATATACCGTTAGAGACTAATACGTTAAAATATACTAGCTAAGACTATAGCTATTAGCTAAGCCTTATAACGTAGCTATTAAAAGGCTAACCCTTAGACTAAGTCGCCTTTAAGGGTTGGAACTATATAGGGAGGAGGATAAAAGGATTAGATTTATACTACTAGATTAGTTAGATCTTATTCTAAGCTAGCTGCTATTTAATCTTAGAATAGTAAACAATAATAGAAATTCTATTCTTATTTAGACTTACCTCTCCTTATTACGTAACCCACTTTTAAAAGTTCTTATTAAAATAGTAAGCCTTGTTAATAGTGATAGTATAGTACTAGCGTTTATAGACGAAGACTTGCTTATAAAGAAGCATAATATTATAATAAAAAGACTTCTAGTTTTAAAACCACTTCGCCTTACTAACGGACTCTAATCTAGCTTTATTACCCATTACTTTATAGTAAAAATAATAATTGGCCACTATATAGAATTTATGCTTTTCTACGTTATAAAGTTATTACCCTTAATACTAGTAATCCTTAAAATACCCTAGCTTAAAAAGTATAACCTAAGTATAAACTTCCCCATTTTAGGGCTTAAATTTAACTCTAATTACTATGCCTATAACTGTCTCCTATGGTATATCCCTAATTATAACTGAGTAGCACTATATAGATATATTATACGGCTAACGCTTAGATACTATTAGCTAATAGTAAAAAAGGTACCTAATACTGGTAAGCTAATATATATAGTAAATAAAACAGAGATTCTGGAAGACTGGATTACTGCCCTACCCCTAAAAAATACTGCCCTACCCTTAAGAATATAAACACTATTAGAACTATAAGCCCCCTATATATACCTGCTTAACCTAGGCCAGCTAATAAGATACTTAACTTTAAGTTATTTACTATACGTATATATGACCACGCGTATAATAGCTAAAGGCGTTATAGCTAAGACTGAAACTAAAGTAATTAAGACCTTCCCTTTATAACGCCTAGCCTTATATCTGTCTCCTGCGCATACTATATAGGGCCGCTGCCGCGTTTCCGCCCCCTAGGGCCGACTAAGCCGCGCTAGCCTAGCTATAGCACTAGAGAACTAAATACGCCCTAAACTAGACGACATTAGATGCACTTATGCTGTTAATTTTACTTAGTTCTGTAAATAAAAAGGTATAAAGGTAATAAGGATCTATATAGTAGAGCTAGTAGAACTAGTTAAATAAGAAGAACACTAATAGCTGCTTAAAGAGCTGCCTATAGGCCTAATAGAAGTATTAAACCTGTTGGGAAAGTCTTTCCGCTAGCTAGTAGAGGGCGACTATATAATAAAAGAAGCCCGTAAAGCGCTACCCCCTTATTTTTATAATTTCCTTAAAATAAACCTAAAAACCAAGCCTAAGTCTCTACGCCGGAAGATAGTTAATACTAATATTAAAAAATTCCTAAAAGGTAAACTAGGATTAACCTGTAAAGATATTTTATAATACTTACTAAAGGAGGGTTGTAAATATATTAAGCACTTTCTCCCTAAGAATGTAGATAGGCTACCCCTTTACCAACTATAGGACTATAAAATTAAGATTATTTCTAGAAACTAGGCCCTATATTATAAAAATAGACCACTCTTACCTGCTAAACTTAGGTATGTAAAAAAGTGGATTAATAAGATACTAGATAAGGGTTTTATCCGCAAATTAACCTTACTAGCTGCTATACCACTCCTCCTTGCTGCTAAGCTTAGTAGCGGTGTGTAAATCTATTATAACTACTAAGGCCTAAATATAGTTACTATTAAGAATTGGTACCTACTGCTATTAATCTATAAGATACTTAACGCACTTTATAGTGCTAAGTACTTTACTAAACTTAATATAATTGCTGCGTTTAACTGAATCTGGATTGTGGAGGGCTATAAGTGGCTTACAGCATTTATTACCTAGTTTAGACTCTATAAGATACTAGTTATACTATTTAGCCTTTATAATGTACTCGCTACGTTCTAGAACTATATTAATTATATCTTATATAACACCCTTAATAACTACTGCACTATCTACCTTAATAACGTCTTTATCTTTTTTAAAATATATACCGAGTATATTAAGTATATAAATGAAGTAATCCGAAGACTTAGTAATGCTAGACTTTAGATTAATATTAATAAGTCTAAGTTTTACTCTACTAAAACGAAATACCCTAGCTTAATTATCTTAACTAATGGTATAACTATAGACCTTAAGAAGGTATAGGCCTTATAGGAATAGAAGGACCCAATATTAATTAAAGAACTATAACAATTTCTTAGCTTCGCGAACTTCTACTAATAATTTATCTAAGGCTACTCTACCGTCGCTATACCTATAATAAAACTTATAAAGAAGGATATTGGATGGCTATAGGGACTAAAATAAGCCAAATTGTTTAAGGCCCTTAAGGGAGCCTTTACCTTAGCACTAGTACTAGCATACTATAACTATATAAAGAAGATAGTAATAGAGATAAACGCATTAAATTGGGGTTTTAGTGGAGTCCTTTCCTAGTATAACGATGATGGTAAATTAAGATTAGTCGCATTCTTCTCTATAAAGCACTCTATGCTAAAGCATAACTATAAGATCTATAATAAAGAACTCTTAGCTATTATTAAGGCTTTAAAGGAATAGTGTCCTAAGCTATAAGGGACTAAGGAGCCGTTTAAAATTATTACCAACTATAAGAACCTATAGACGTTTATAACTACTAAGTAGCTAAATTAACGCTAAGTTTAGTAGGTAGAGTTCCTTTTATAGTTTAACTTTATAATTATATATAGACCTAGTAGTAAAGCTATGCTCCCTAACGCTTTAAGTTGGCTACTAGAAATAAGGCCTAAGGACGCTAATAATAAACGCCTCCGTTACTAAGCCTAAGTCGTTATACCGCCCTAGAAAATTAACCTTATAATCTTAGAAGAATTACTATATAAGTCCTATAACTCTAATAATATAAAGTTTATAGCCGCTCTAGACCCTAAAATAGCTAAAAAGTTACTAGATAAGTTAACCTAGTTAGGATACTAGGAGAATAAACTTATAAGAGATATAATAGCGGCCCTACATAATTGGAAAGCTTGCCGTTGGCTAAAGAAGATTAGGAAATTACTTTATTGCGATAAGTTAGAATGTAGTATTATTAACAGATAGATTTACTTCTGCTAATATCTCTTTATCCTTAACGCCCTAGACCTCTGCTTAGAAGTTATCTATCGCTCTTATAGTAGCGGCCCCGCTAGTTACCCTAGCTAAGTTAAAACTTTTAACCTTTTAAACCAAATATACTAGTGGCTAGGAATCTCCTAATTTACAGCTACCTTTATTAAAGACTATACACTATACTTTTGCACTAAGACCCCCCGTTTTACTCCGCCTAGTTTTTTTAAAGCTACTAAAACTAACTACTTACCTATAAACCGATATTTTAATTAACTATATTATAACACTGCTAGTATACTAATACTATAGTAAGGTATATAAATATATCCTTATTATTATAGACCGTATAACTAAAATATAATATTTTGTTTTAGTAATAGGACTCTTAATAGAGGAGCTAGTTAATAGCTTTATTAATAACGTATATAAGCTCTATAGTGTACTAAGTATAATTATCTCTAATTGCGGTATATAATTTGTTAGCGACTTTTAGTAATAATTAAGTAAACGCCTTAAGATAACCTTAAGACTAAGCTTAGCCTAGTATTTAGAAACAGATGGCTAAACTAAAATTATTAATACTGCCGTAAATAAGTACCTTTATGCTTTTGTTAGCTTTATATAGGACGACTAAGTTAACCACCTACTACTTACTAAGTTTGCTATAAATAACTAAGTTAATAAGAGTATAGGTATCTTCCCGTTTTTTATAAACTATAGCTTTAACCCTTACCTCGGAATTAAGCCTGCTGGCCTTACCTACTAATACTATTAGTATAAGTAAAGAAGGAGTTCTTCTACGTAGACTCTATGGCCAACCGCTTTAAGCGGATATTAATATAGCTTAAGGCCCTAGCTTGGATTTTATAGTAACGCTATAAAGATAATACTAATACCTATAGGGATAAGAGCGTGTTATTCTATAAAGGCGATATAGTTATAGTTAACTTAGAAAATATAAAGATAAATAGACCTAAGAAGAAATGGGACAATAAATGGGACGGCCTATACCCTATACCTATAGTATACCAAGGGGTAGTTATAGTAGACCTCCTAGACTATATCTAAGTAAATAAATCCTTCTATATATCTAAGGTCCGCCTCTAGGTTACTAAAGAGATCCTTAGCTAAGTAAATATTAATACTATAGAGCGCCGTAATATATAAGGATAAGTAATAGAGAGAGATAATAACGGTAATATAGAAGATAAATAGGAGTTTAAGAAAATTCTTAATGTATATAACGAAGACCCCTAAGGCCTAACTTATAAGATTAAATAGAAATATTATAAGGATATAACCTAGTAGCTAGAAGAAGACCTAAAGGGTTATAAATAGGCTGTATAGCGCTTTTATAAGTAATACCCTAAGAAGCTAGGACCCCTAGACTAGGTATAAGATAAAAAAAAGTTACGCTAAGGTCGTAGCCGACCACTATATTAAAATTTATGGTGGTTAAGATATTATGGAACTTTAACTAGCGGTTAAAGTTATCTAATTGGCTAGATTCTTGCTAAGAAACGCCGTATGGACTAATTTAGGTGGTAGTATAAAGTTCTGCCGACCTTACTTACTAAATTAACTAATTAGGATTTTTTATACCCGGTATAGAAAATCGCTATTAGCTTAGTTAAGGGTAGTAAGCAGAACTAATATCTTTATAGTAAAAAATAGGTAACCCTAAATACTGCCTATTTTAGAGTTATCTATTTAGTTTAGGGACTAAACTATTTAGGGAAGAGGAGTACTATTACGGCACTAACCTAACGCATACTGTTTTATACTATCTTGTACTATTTCCTACTATTAGTTAGCCCACTACTAGTACCTTAGCGGCCGGCCCTACTATTTATATATAATACCCCCTTTCTACTTTCTTCTCCTCTTTATACTATAACGTAGTTATTTAGTCTACTTTATTATAGCACTATAATACTTAACTTAAGAAACCCCCGTAATCCATTTCCCTGCTTTTTAAAACTCGTTTATTTAGCGCCTATAAGTTACTAGTAGTGCTTTACTACCTTACTTTTTAACCTTTTTAGGAACTACTGCTGCTGTAATAAGCCTACGGACGCGCTAGTATTGAAATCTTTACTCTACTACTATAGAGTTATTAGGGGACGCCCCTTTGCTTTTTATTACTATTTCCTTTATAACCTAGAATTGGTCTAGTATATTTTAGCTAATAAGCTACTAGGTAACCACCTTAAGACCTCTTTATATTAAGAGTAGTATATTATAGTTCTCTATACTAGCTACTAAGAGTATTACTTTTTAGTTAGTGTATAAGGGGTATAATAGTATTATATATTTTAGTGTCTGTTTTAGCTAACTATATTTGCATTTTAGGCTACCTACTAAAATACCTACCTAGTAGAGCCAATCTTTTAGTCCTATTATTCCTATTCTTAAAAGTGTTACTATTATATTTTCTACCTTTATTAGGCCTTTTTTAAGCCCCTAAGTGTTTACCCCCTATTATATTAACTATGCTATAGCTTAGGTTACTCTTACCTAGGTTAGCCTTTATACCTTTAACTCCTATACACCTCTCTAGTATTGGTTTAACTAGTATTATATTATAGTAGATAGTTTCTTAATACTCTTTTATACTCTACTTTAGCTTATTTCTCTTTCTTACTATTATCTTTACTAGCCTTTTACGCGTTTCCCTTTCTCCTTTATATAGGCCTAGGCCCTAATACGGTACTATTCTTCCTTTACTTTCTTTACCTATTTCTTTAATATATCTTCCCTACTTTAGGGTGTTTAGTTTCCTCTTCTATAGGGCACCCTAGGGTCTCTCTATAGTTTATTTAGGCATATTTTAATATACTTTATAATATTAGAGTTACGTTCCTTTTATACCCTTTATATTATAATAGCTTTAATATATAATTATAGGGGGGGATATTAGCTTCCTTCTTAAGCAGTACTATAGCCGTTTGCTTATACCCGCCTATTATACTTTAAAGGTAGGCTATTTAGACCTTTTGGAGTAGTTTGAGGAGTAATTTAGGGGGGACTTTTTTTGGATACTCCTATTGCCCAAATACTAGATCTATACGTCATAGTTGGCCGAATAACTACTATATATAGTAGGCGTGACCTCTAAAAGCATAGACCCTATATAGAATTAATAATCCTAGATATTATAATATACTAAGCTTAGCCCTTATAGGCCGCTTATAATATATATACGCTTTACTAGAGCTTATTATTTACTTATACTCCTAATACCCTTAGGCCTTAAACTAGTTAACCTCTAAAGCCTTAAATATAAATTATATGCTAAAGATCTATAGATTAGTTGCGTTTTCTTATAAAATAGATTAGCTAGTATTTCTTTAAAGAGAATTAGACTCTATATCGTCTTACCTATTTTATATAGGTATTATAAGCTTTCTCTAGTGTTTTATAATTCTCTACGGCTATTAGCCCGTATATAATTAGGTTTATATTATTAACAAAACCTATCCCCTAAGTTGCCCCTTTCTTAAAGAAGTTAAGTAGGTTGCTTATAAAGAAAAGGAAGAGTATAGGCAAGAAGGGTAATTCTTATAGTATTTCTGTTATAACTATAATAGGGAGGCTTTAGTACCCGCTAAAGACTAGTAATATTTCTTTCTAGCCTATAAACCCTTAAATAAATTATATAATCTATTTTAAGAAGCCCTTTACTTTAAGGATGTAACGGCGCTATCGCATGTTACCTGCCAAATTCTACCATATTCTGCCAACCTGTGATTGGCCCGCCCAAAGCTAGCGCCTTAGCGGCTTACCCTATATATTTGTTTACATCGGTTCTAGTGACCCCTTTTCCTTCTCTTTAGCTTAGTATCTTCGTAATACAGTATTCTATAAGCTTTGGTTTAAAGGCATTTATACGAGCCGTAATATTATACTAAGCTCTCCCTACCTTACCTGGAAAGGCCTTAATAATATCCTACCCTAAAGTAACTTCGTCTGCAACGACGTATTAACACACTATACTTAGATACTAAACAACTCTATATTGCCTAAGAAGGCCTAGATAATATTCTACCTTATAAGCTAGATAGGACTAAACCTGTACCCCCGGAATTAAAACTAAAGTATATAATACTAATAAACTTTAGGAAGCTAATAATAACACCTAAAGTAAGCTTATTTAAGAGAGCTGCCTTTACCTAAGAGGAACCTAAGATCTAATTAGGATTAGAAATTAAAGATAATAATAACGTTATAGACGTACGCGAGTAGATTCGCGCCCTTGTAGCCAGCTAGGAAGCTAATTGTCTTAAAGTAAGAAATATATAAGAGACCCTATAAGAGATCCTAGAAAGCCTTACAGCCCTATAAAATAGCCTAGCTTCCCCTTCTTAAAGCCTTAACTAACCTATTTACTCTACTAAATATAATATACTAGGGAGTACGAATATAATAACAAAGTAATTAAAGTCCGTTAAGCTCCCTAACCCCCTATTACTATTTAATAGGATAGACCCTACTTTTAAAAATAGGAGGATTTAAGTATAAGGAAAGCTCCGCGTTAACTATAACCATTTTCTTTTTAAAGAAGCCAAAATGCTTTACCTCTTTATTTAAACCACTGGGGATGCCTAACGGCACCTTTAAGCCAAGTTTAAGGATGACTTCCCTATCCAATTTATATCTATTAATGAGATAATACGGCACCTAGCGGCTATTTATATTAACCCGAATAAAGTATAGGATGCCCGTTATAACTATAATTGCCTAATAATAAAACTAAACTAACCCTTTACTAAAATTTAGACTTAATTCCTATACCTTATAGGGGAAGGCTAGGTCCCCCTTAAGAACTACTAATTAGACCTATACGATAAGCTAATAATCCGGCTATAAGAAAAGATTGCTATAACCTTAGATAACCTACTAACCTATAAAAGACTTACAGCTTATTACCTATTATTAGACTTAAAACTAAAGCGGATTAACGCCTACCCTAATTAGTAGAAGCGACTTTATAATAATTGGAACTTACTAGCCACGCCTATAGGAGCTAGAGTAAGAAGATAAGTTATAACTACTCTTATACTAAAGGCGGTTATAACTACGCATTAGTAAGCCTTACCTAACTAGTTACATACCACGCTATTAACTAGTATTCGCCGTAATACTCTAATTAACCCTGCCTCGGCTATGTGCTTTAACTATAATAAGTAGGGTTACTTTACCTTGTCCTACCTAGAGCTAAAGAATATAGGCAATATTAAGAAGATAGAGGAAGGAGAAACGTCTAATAAGTTGGGGAAAAAAGAACCCTAGGGAAAGACTCCCCCTTAGGGTACCCTATTAATCTTAAAGAGATTAATCTTAGTTAGTTAATAGGTAGAAAGCATTTTATATTTCTATATATAGTATCTTAAAATAGATATAGAGTTAATATAACCGCCCTTATTAACACTAGAGTAAATAGCTTTGCCTTTATAAATACTGCCTATATAAATAATGTTACTAAGTTTTTAAATGCAGAAGCTATCTAACTAGAGAAGCCTATTTAGGTAAAAGGCTATAACGGCTAAGCCGGTTAGCCCGTTACCTACGTCTTAAAGTTATATATCGCTCTTAACAGATAACGTTAATATAGTATCCCCTTTTGCATCCTAGACCTAGGGTCCTATAATATAATCCTTAAACGAAAATAGATGTCCTATTTTAATATTTAGCTAAACGTATAATAAAGACGGTTTATCTAGCCGGAGGATAGACTAAGGTTGCCCTTCTTTATTAGGGAGATCCGAACTAACCATAAGATACTAGCCGTAAGGGCTAACCCTACCTACTAGTAGGATATCTGGGCCCGTAACCTAGCCTTTACCTAAAAAAACGCCCGCCGCGAAGCTGGAAAGAACTTTGTACTAATAAAGATACTCGCCCAAAGCGCTATGTTTAAAAAGGACTTTACGTATAAAAGCGGGATAGTTTTTTATTTTTTATTTTTTTAGGTCTATTGTATTATACTACGTATAATACTGCGCATGCAGCCTCTAGGCTATGGCGCTATAGCTCTATATACATGAATCCTTCTCAGGCAGCTTAATATGTACTAGTAACTATGTCCTAGTAGTTTATAGCTACTTAGTAAAAACACTAGGTTACTAATAACTATTAGGTAATAAGAAAACAATAA
>Ga0307515_10007382_pt1 | contig 21737 bp, 22 predicted proteins | sample 17_EM_MG_FD_194513 | JGI IMG/M metagenome (GOLD analysis project Ga0307515, IMG submission 194513) | Populus trichocarpa ectomycorrhiza microbial communities from riparian zone in the Pacific Northwest, United States - 17_EM | ecosystem: Host-associated > Plants > Roots > Unclassified | place...
GAGCCGGCACCGTTGCCACCACCTACAACGCTGGCACGATCCTCTGCAGCTGATCCGCAAACTCCACCACCAAAGCCGGCGGGCGCGGAAGATCAAACTTCACCGTCAGCCCAACCGTAGGTAAGCGCGGCAGCTGATCGCTCGTCGCCAAGATCTGCAGATCGGCCGGTACCGCAGCCTGCGTCAACACCGCAATCGCCTGGCCTGAGCGGACTACGGCCAGCAAGCCCGACATGGCGCCACTGGCATACGCGACGCGGTACGGCCGCCGCACCGCGTCGAGCCGTTCGCACGCGGCCAGGTGGTCGAACGTGTCTGGGTCCGACAGCGCGAGCTGCAGCGGTTCGCGTGCCACCGCATCGTCATGCCGATTGCCGACCCAGACCAGGGGCTCGCGGCGGATGATCGGCGTGGTGCTGTCGACGTCGGTGGTGGAGATCAGCGCGAGATCGAGCGCGTGCTTCGCGAGCTGCTCCAGCAACCGCGGCGTGGGCGCGCAGTACACCTCGACGAAGACCTGCGGGTGCAGGCCGGCGAAGCTGCGCAGGATGTGCGGCAGGAAGGCCGCTGCGTAGTCGTCGGGGCAGCCGAAGCGCAGCGTGCCGGTGAGGCCTGCGCCAGAGACGTCGGCCACCGCGGCGTCGTGGTGGCGCAGGATGGTCCGCGCGTGGCCGAGCAGGCGTTCGCCGTGCAGCGTGAGCGCCACGCCGCGGCCGGTGCGGTTGAGCAGCGGCTGGTTCAGCATCTCTTCGAGCTTCTTGACCTGCATGCTCACCGCAGCCTGCGTCCGCCCGATCTTGCTGGCGGCACGGCCCAGGGTGCGTGTCTCGGCGATCGCCACGAAGGTGCGCAGCAGGTCGATGTCGAGGTGGCGGGTCATGGGTGTCAGTCTGCCTGATAGCTGGGTTCAGAAATATTAGCTTTCCTTGGGTGCTGCGGGTCCGTACGCTTCGGTCGATCAACTGACTGGAGCGCCCGATGTCCCGCAATGCCGACCCCGCTTTCTGGAACAATGCCCGCCGGCACCTGATCCGCTACGGCGGCACGTTCGAGCCGATGATCATCGAGCGGGCGCAGGGCAGCTTCGTGTACGACGCGGACGGCCGCGCGATCCTCGACTTCACGTCGGGGCAGATGAGTTCGCTGCTGGGGCACGGGCACCCTGAGGTGGCGGCCGTCGTGGCCGAGCACGCTCGAAACCTGGATCACTTGTTCAGCGGCATGCTGAGCCGCCCGGTGGTCGATCTGGCCACGCAGCTCGCCGAGATCACGCCGCCGGGTCTGGACCGGGCCATGCTGCTGAGCACCGGCGCAGAGTCCAACGAAGCCGCCATCAAGATGGCCAAGCTGGTCACCGGCAAGTTCGAGATCGTGAGCTTTGCGCAGTCGTGGCACGGCATGACCGGCGGGGCGGCTTCGGCCACCTACAGCGCGGGCCGCAAGGGCTACGGGCCGGCGGCAGTGGGTTCGTTCGCGATCCCCGCGCCGTATCCGTATCGGCCGCGCTTCGAGCGTAACGGCCAGTTCGACTGGCAGGCCGAGCTCGACTACGCCTTCGACCTGATCGACCGGCAGTCGAGCGGCAACCTCGCCGCCTTCATCGCCGAGCCGATCCTGAGTTCAGGTGGCCTGATCGACTTGCCGCTGGGCTACCTGGCCGCGCTGAAGCAGAAGTGCAGCGAGCGCGGCATGCTGCTGATCCTGGATGAGGCGCAGACGGGCGTGGGCCGCACCGGCACGATGCTCGCCTGCGATCGCGACGGCGTGGTGCCGGACATCCTGACGCTCTCGAAGACGCTCGGTGCTGGTCTGCCGCTGGCGGCGGTGCTGACCTCTGAGGCGATCGAAGAAGAGTGCCATGCGCGCGGCTTTCTCTTCTATACGACCCATGTCTCTGATCCTCTGCCGGCCGCCGTCGGCCTGAAGGTGCTGGAGGTGGTGCAGCGCGACCGCCTGGTCGAGCGCGCGCGGGTCGCCGGCCAGCGGCTGGAGCGTGGCCTGCGCGCGCTGCAGGAAACGGTCGACTGCATCGGCGACGTGCGCGGACGCGGACTGTTGCTGGGTATCGAAATCGTCAAGAGCAGGGCCGGCAAGCAGGCCGCGCCCGAACTGGGCGCCGCCATCACACGCGAGTGCATGAAGCTTGGCCTGAGCATGAACATCGTGAATCTGCCCGGCATGGGCGGCGTCTTCCGCATCGCGCCGCCATTGACTGTGAGCGATGCAGAGATCGACCTGGGCCTGGACTTGCTGAAGCGAGCGATCGAGAACGTTGTGTGAGCGGCTTGCGAGGTTGCAGACAGGTCGCCGTGCGGCGGCACTCAGTCCATGTCGATGAGCAACCCCGACCAGGTGAAGTCTCGCGCGCCGTGGCCTTGGCCGGTGTACGGGTCGTAGTACTCGCGAAAGCCGCTGCGCGCCACGAGCCCGGCGAGTGAGTGCCGCAGCCGCGCCGCGTGGCTGTCGAAGCCGCGGGACTTCAGTGCACGGTAGAGGAACCAGTTGTTGAAGGCCCACGTCGGCCCGCGCCAGAGGAAGGGCGTCTCACCGGGGCGGAAGGCCGGGTCGCGCAGTTCGACGGAAGGTAAGGGCCAGGGCGTGCGAAAGCCATCTTCCCGATCCAGATGGCGCGCCACCACGGTGCGCACGATTTCGTCCGGTATGCCTTCGGCCGCCAGCGGAAAGAGTACCGTCGGCGTGACGATGCGCAACTTCCGCGAGCCAGGCTCCTGCACATCGAAGAAGGCCGCAGCCTCTTCGTCGTAGAGCAGGCGCAGCATGCTGTCGACCACGCGCTGGCGCCGGCGCGCGAAATGCGCGTCGTCGTCGCCGATCAGACGTGCCAGCTTTTCCATCGCTGCCAGGTCGGCCGCATAGATCGCGTTCATGCCGGCGTCCTTGACCAGGAACTTGCCGCGCCGCTGGATGCGTGGCAGTTCGTAGCGGGCCAGGAAGTTGGCCAGGTCGACGCCGGCCACCTTCCAGAACAACCGGCTCGTGACGAGGTGCTGGGGTGTCTCGCGCGTGGTGTAGCCGAGCACCGGGTCGTACGAGGGCTTCCAGTCCATGCCCGATTCGAACGGGCTGATGATGGTGATCAGTCCGTCGCCATCCAGGTCGCGGTTCGCGGCGAGCCACTCGTGATACCGGCGCACCTTGGCATACAGCTCGCCGAGGAAGACACGGTCGCCGCAACCTTCGAAGATCCGCAGCAGCGCCGCGGCCACGAAGCTCGGCTGGATCAGCGCGCTCATGTGCGGCCGAAAGGCCTGCCACGATGGCCGAGCTTGCAGCACATCGGTGCGACGCCGCGGCAGCAGCTGCTTCCAGAACACCATGCCTCGAACTCGCCGAGCCGCGTCAGCATGACGATGTGGAAGCAGGTGTCCCAGAACCACTGGTAGGGGTAGGTGCCGGGCGAAGGCGCGATGTAGCAGTAGTGCCGGCCGAGCAGCTTTGAATAACCCTCGCGGTGGTTGTGACGCAGCAGCTGACGCAGCGCATCCGCCAGCGCCACGCCGGACGCGTCTTGCACAGGGGCGGCCGACTTGAGCGAGGTTTGCTCGCTGGATGGCTCGAGACGGGAAAGCTGCAGGCTCATCGGTGTGATGGCCGAAGGGGCAACGCCCATGCCTGCACCCGAAGGGACTCGGGCCATGAGCGGGTTCCATACGCCTGCTCGTAGTTTTCTTCGCGGCTGCCTCGACGTTCGCAGAACGACAATCCCGCGATGACCCCACTGACGCTGCCAGCCACCATCGACGTCGCGGCATTCGACGCGCTGCATGACGAACCCGCGCGCTGGCGTGACGTGATCGCATCGATTGCCGCCGGCCACTCGCGGGCGTCTGTCAGGCAGGTCGAGGAAGGCACGGTATTGGTCGGGCTCGTGGGCGACGAGCTGGTCGTCAAGCTCTACCCGCCGTTCCTGCGCGACCATTGCGAATTCGAGCGGGAAGCGCTGGGCCAGTTGCAAGGGCGCCTGGGCGTGCCGACGCCTGCGCTGGTCGCCACGGGCGAGCGCGACGGCTGGCCCTACACCGTCATGACGCAGCTTGCCGGCCAGCCATTGACCGAGGCCTGGCCCGCACTGCCGGAGGCGAAGAAATGCAGCGTGCTGGCATCGATCGGGAAACTCGCGGCCGAGGTGCATGCGCTGCCACCGGCCGGGCTCGCCCAACTTGCGCCAGACTGGGACCAGTTTCTGCAAGGTCAGCGCGCGCGCTGCATGCAGCGCCAACAACGAACGCGCTTGCCGGCGCATCTGCTCGGCCTGTTGGAACCCTTCGTGGCGGGGGAGGTGCCCAGCGGTCGCAGCGTCATCCTGACGGGCGAGTACACGCCGATGAACCTTCTTCATGGCGCCGGGGGCATCGTCGGCATGTTCGATTTCGGTGATGGGCTCGTGGGCCCGCGCGAATACGACTGGCTGGGCCCGCTGTGCTTCCTGGCGGCTGGCCATGCCGACCGCTGCGACGCCCTGATGGAGGGCTACGGCGCAGCGCCCGGCCGGGCTTGGCGCAACCCTCTGATGCGCCTGCTGCTGCTGCATCGCTACAGCAACCTGCGGGCGCAGGTTGCCTGCCCAGGATGGGAGCAGGCAGAAAGCTTTGAAGCGCTGGCGGAGCTGATCTGGCCCTAGCGGCCGGGCTCGATCCAACGGCCGATCCAACGCTGCATCCAACGCAACGAACCCACAGTGGCTCCTGCCAGGTGCTCGAACCAGAGCGCCACCACCAGGAGCCACTGCCATGACCGAAACGATCGAAGTCCAACGCGCCGACAACGGCGTCGATGTCGAAGCCCTGCTGGGTGCCCGTGCGGCGCTCACCGAGGCCCCTGAGGTGCCTACTTCAAGTGGCGCGCCATCAGCCAGTGGATGAACGGCACCCACAGCCGCGCCACCGTCGACGGCTTCTACGGCCTGGGCGCCGAGCAGCGGCACCGCCGCAGCTTCGAGTTCGACTCCGACCACCCCGAGATCTTTGCCGCCACCGACAACGGCGCCACGCCGGTCGAATACGTGCTCGTCGGGCTGGCGGCCTGCCTGTCGGCGGGCATCGCCACGGTGGCGCAGCACCGCAACATCCAGCTGCACTCGGTGCGCGCGACGCTCGAGGCCGGCATGGACCTGCAAGGCGTGTTAGGCATCGACGCCCATGTGCGCAACGGCTTCGACGGCGTCAAGGTCCACTACGAGATCGACGCCGATGCCACGCCCGAGCAGATCGCGGCGCTGGTGGCGCAGTCGCAGAAGCGGTCCGCGGTGTTCGACATCATTGCGAACCCGACCGACGTGACCGTGACTTCGAGCAAGACGTGAACGCGCCGGCCGGTGCGGACAGGGCGGTGGACGTCGTCATCATCGGCGGTGGCCACTGCGGGTTGGCGATGAGCCACGCGCTGTCGCAACGCTCGGTCGACCATGTGGTGATCGAGCGTGGCGTGGTCGCGAACGCCTGGCGCACCGAGCGCTGGGACTCGCTGCGGTTGCTCACGCCCAACTGGATGTGCCGTCTGCCCGGCCAGCCCTACGACGGCGACGACCCTGATGGTTTCATGAGCGCCACCGAGGTCGCCGGTTTCATCACGCGTTACACCGCTCGCACGCGTGCGCCGGTGGTCACGCACACCACGGTGCAGCGGGTCAGCGCCGCAGACAGCGGCTACCTCGTCTGCACGGACCAGGGCGACTGGCGATGCCGGGCCGTGGTGCTGGCCAGTGGCGCCTGCAGCCAGCCGGCCGTGCCACGCCTGGCCGAGGGTGTGCCCGCATCGGTCGCGCAATGGACTGCGCGCAACTACCGCCGGCCGTCCGACCTCGGCCCGGGCGGCGTGCTGGTGGTCGGGGCCTCGGCCACGGGGCTGCAGCTGGCGTTGGAGATCCAGCGCAGCGGCCGCCAGGTGCTGTTGGCCGCCGGCGAGCACGTGCGCATGCCGCGGCTGTACCGCGGGCGCGACGTGCAGTGGTGGCTGCACGTCACCGGTGTGCTCGACCAGCGGATCGAAACGATGGACGACGCAGCGCGGGCGCGGCGGCTGCCGTCGCCACAGCTCGTTGGCAGCGACGAGCGCACGACCCTGGATCTCAATGCCGTCCAGCAAGACGGGGTCGAGCTCTGCGGCCGCCTGGCCGGTGTTCGCGGCACGCAGGCGCTGTTCTCGGGGTCGCTGCGCAACGTCTGTGCGCTGGCCGACCTCAAGATGGGCCGCATGCTCGACGCGTTCGACACCTGGGCCAGCGAGCAGGGCGTGGATGGCGAGGTCGGGGCGGTGCAACGGTTCCAGCCCACCGCCGTCGCTGCGTCGCCCCGGCTCGGCGCCGAGCTCGGCAGCGATGTGCGCACGATCGTGTGGGCCACCGGCTACCGGCCGGACTTCAGCTGGCTCGACCTGCCGGTGTTCGACCGCCGCGGGGAGTTGCGCCACGACCGCGGCGTCGTCGACGCGCCGGGGCTGTATGTGCTCGGCCTGCCGTTTCTGCGTCGCCGCAAGTCGAGCTTCATCCACGGCGCCGAGGCCGATGTGGACGAGCTCGTGGCGCATCTGATGGGGCACCTTGACCTCATTGCGGGCGGCAAGGCGCTGTGCTACCTTGGCCCGGCCGCTGGCGGCTGCCGAGGCGAACCTTCAACGCCACCGCCGCCGCGAGGAGGGACACCGCGTGGGTTCTGCTGCAACGGCCGGCCCGGGGCTGCGCATGCGGCTGCTCGGTGACATCGAGGTCCGGCGTGGCGATGGCCCTGCGCTGACGCTGCCGCCGTCGCGCCGCACGCGGGCGCTGCTGGGCTACCTGGCGGCCACTGGCGCGCCGCAGTCGCGCACCGCGCTGTGTGATCTGCTGTGGGACGGCCCCGACGACCCGCGCGCCGCGCTGCGCTGGAGCTTGACCAAGCTGCGTTCGGTGGTCAACGAAGAGACGGCCGAGCGGCTGCAGGCCGATCGCGACAAGGTGAGCTTCGACGCCGGGGCCTGCGAGATCGACAGCCAACGCGTCGGCACGCTGCTGGATGGAGCCGACCTCGACACGCTGCCGCTGGCCACGTTGGAGGATGCGGCGCGCGCCTTGCAAGGCGAATTCCTCGACGGCCTCGAATTGCCGACGTGCTACCGCTTCCACCACTGGTGCATGGCCGAGCGCGAGCGGTTCGCGCGCCTGCGCCGTGCTGCACTCGAGGCGCTCGTTCGCCGCCTGGCAGACGATCCGGAACGCGCACTGCCGCACGGCCGGGCGATGGTAGCCGCCGACCCGCTGGCCGACGCCGCGCACGCCACGCTGGTGCGATTGCTCGCTGCGGCGGGGCGCTACCCGGAGGCCGAGCGCCACTACGACTGGGCGCGCGAGCTGCTGCGGCGCGAGGTCTCGCTGCCTGATGGCGGGGTGCTCGACGAGGCGGTCCGCGCGGTGCGGCGCTTGCAGCGGCAGGCGCCCGCGTCGCCTACGACAGTCGCACCCACCACAACGTCAGGCACGGTGTCGTCGTTTCTGGACCTGGCGCGGCCCGCTGCCCCGACGCCCGCAGCGCTGGTCGGGCGCGTCGACGAATGCGCGGCCATCGAGTCGGCGCTGGCCGCCACGGGCCGGGCACCGCTGCTGCTGTTCCTGGGCGAGCCCGGCATCGGCAAGACCCGGTTGCTGGACCACCTGGCCGAACGGGCCATCGCACTCGGCCGCCACGTGATCCGTGCCCGCTGCTTCGAGGCCGAGGCGGTGCGGCCGTACGGGTTCTGGCTCGACGCGCTGCGTGGCCTGCCGACGGTGGGTGTGGACGCGCAAGTGCTGGCGCAGGCCGCGCCGTTGCTAGGCGCAAGCGTTGACGCTGTCAGCCGCGACCAACTGTTCGACGGCACTGCGGCACTGCTGGGCGGCCTGGCGCAACAGCAGCCGCTCGTCGTGGCGATGGACGATCTGCAATGGGTCGACGCGGCCTCGGCGGCGCTGCTGCATTTCGTCGCACGCCGGCTTGCCGATGCCGGCCTGCCGGTGCTGTTCGCCGCTGCGGCGCGTGTGGGCGAAACCGACGACAACGCCGGCGCGAAGGGCTTGCTGCAGTCGCTCTTGCGCGAGCGCACGCTGCAGCAGATCGACCTGGGCCCACTCGCAGAGGACGACGTTCGGCGCTGGCTTGGCGACCGCCTGGCCGATGTGGGTGAGGCGCTGCGCGAGAGCGGCGGCAACCCGCTGTTGCTGATCGAGCTGGCGCGTGCCGCGGGCAGCGGCTCGACGGCGAGCGGGCGGGCGCTGGAAGAGCTGATCGACGACCGGCTGCGTGCGTTCGACGATGCATCGCGCGATCTGCTCGGCTGGGCCGCTGCCCTCGGCGGCGAATTCGGCGCGGAGCGCCTGGCCGCCGCGATGGCGTTGCCGGTGGCCGAAGTGCTCGGCCGCGTGACGCAGTTCGAACGACGCGGCTTGTTGCGCGCCACCGTCGACGGCAGCTTCGATTTCAGCCACGGCCTCGTCCGCCAGGTGGTCTACCGGAGCTTGTCCACGCCGCGCCGCCGAGCGCTGCACCGGCAGATCGCGCGTGCTTTCGCCGAGGCAAGTGCAGACGACCCCTGGCTGCACGGCACCGTCGTCCACCACGCCAGCCTGGCCGGCGACGCGCTGGTCGCCACGCGCGCTGCGCTGGCGGCCGGCCAGCACTGGCTGCGTGTGTTCGCCAACGTCGAGGCCGGGCAGGTCGCCGAGCGTGGCCTGGCGCTGCTCGGCGAGCTGGCGCCGGGCGCAGAGCGTGTGCAGCTGGAGATCGGCCTGCTGCGGCTGCGCGTGGCCGCTGCTGCCGGGCCGGGCGGGCGGCGCCTGCCGGACCTGAGCGAGCGCATCGTGCAGGCCGTCGACACGGCGCTGGCGCTCGGTTTGCATGCCGAAGCCGCTGCGGGTTGGGAGATCCTGGCCTATTGGCGCCAGGCATCGGGCGACGCGGCCGGCGCCGGTGACGCATCGCTTGCGGCCGAGCGCTGCACGCGCCTGGCCGACGACTTCACGCGCTGCGAGCAGCTCGCCAACACGGGGCGCTGCCTGTTCGACATCGAGGCCGACCGCGAGCGCGGCCGCGCGTTGCTGGCCGAAGCAGCGACCTTGTCGGCCGCATTGCAACGGCCGGTGATGGAGCTCGAATGGGGGCGCGGCCTGGTGGCGCGCGCCGACGGCGACCTGGCCACGGCGCGCGAGCTGCTGGCCCGCGCGGTAGCGCTGGCGCGCGCCGCGTCCAACCATTGGCGCGAGTACGAATGCATGCTCGCGTTGGCGACCACCGAGTACGAGCTGGGCCTGGCCGACGAGGTGCTGCACCATGTCGGCGAAGTGGCCGACGCAGCGCGGCGCATGGGCGAAGCGAAGGTGCCGTTCGCCGATGCGTTGGCGGCGCTGGTGGGGCTGCGCCGCGGCGAGCCCGCGACCGCCATGGACGCCAGCCTGGCGGCGCTGCGCGAGCGCGACGACAAGGCGCGCCTGGCCTATGTCCTCAACGAAGCGGGCGTGCTTGCGCTGGCGGCCGGCAACACCGCAGCCGCAACGCACCACGCCGAAGAGGCCCTTGCCGCCGCGACCGCGGTGCGCCGCCCACCCCAACTCGCCCGCGCGCGGGCGACGATCGCCGCTGCGGCGGCGTCAGCCACGCGGACACCCGCGCCCACCCGTTCAAGGAGACCCGCATGAGCCTGCTTCGCATCGTTGTCGAACGCAGCTTCGACACCCCGCAATCCGATGACGACATGAAGCTCGTCGCTGACCGCGAGCGCCCCTGCCTCGCGGCCTACCAGGCGACGTGGAAGCGCAGCATGCTGTCGACCGACCGCAAGCGCATGGTCTGCGAGTACGAAGCCGCCGATGCCGAAACGATGCGGCGGATCCAGCGCGAGGCTGGCGCGCAATTCGACCGCATCTGGGTCGGCGAGGTCATCGAGTAGGGTCAGGGTCCGGCGTGCCGCGGCAGCACGTCGGCGATGATCGGCATCGACTTCCATGCGGCCACCGGCGGCTCATGGCCGGGCCGCGGCGCGTCGGCCGAGAGCTCGCTGCCGCTGCTGATGTAGCGCGGGCAGTTCGGGAAGATGCGCCGCGCGCGTACCCGCACGACGAGTTGCGCGCCGTGGTGGCGCGCCAGCGCCTCGGGGTCGTCCAGCACGGTGGCATCGCCGTTCACGCGCAGCCGCTTGGGTGACTCGAAGTCGATGAACAGCAGCCCCACCGCCGGGTTGGCGCCGATGTTGCCGAGGCTGCGGAACTGGCCGTTGCCGTCGTAGCTCGGGAATTCGATCTCGTCGGGCCCGGTCACGCGCACGAAGCCCGGCACGCCGCCCTTGTGGGAGCAGTCAGGGCGGCCGTCGGCGTCCGCGGTGGCGAGAAAAAACACCGGGCGGCTCTCGATGAAGGCCTTGTCCTGTTCACTGAAGACGGCGCGGCCGAGCCGCTCATCCAGCCGGTCAGCCAGGCGCCGCGTGTCGAAGCGGTCCTGCAGGGCGCGCATCCCAGGGTGGTAGTTGCTGACGTCGGTCATGGTGGCCATGGCGCTCATCCTTCGCGAACAGGTTGTTGGGGGCTGCGCCGCACATGCAGTGTGAACAGATCTGACCGCGCGTAGTGGCCGGCCACGTCGAGGCTGCGCCGCGCCATGCCGACGCGCTCGAGGTCGACCTCGGCCATCAAGATCCCACGTTCGTTGTGCAACGGGCCGGCGACGATGCGGCCACCGGGTGCGACGACGATCGAGTCGCCGCCGTTGATCCATTCTTCATCGTCGGGGAACAGCCGCTCGCGGCCCGGCAGGTCGCGCGGCATATCGCGCCCCTGCAGCACGCAACCGGCGCCAAGCACCCAGCAGCCGCCTTCGCGGGCGATGTGCTGGGCGCTCGCGATCCAGCGCTCGCCGCTGTCGTAGGTCGGCGCGACCAGGATCTCGATGCCGTCGCCGTAGAGCGCCAGGCGAGCCTGTGGCATGTAGTTCTCCCAGCAGATCAGCGCACCGAGGCGCCCGACCGGTGTGTCCACCACGCGCAGCCCGCTGGCGTCACCGAAACCCCAGAGCATGCGCTCGGGGCCGGTCGGCATCACTTTGCGGTGGCGGTTCAGCAGCTCGCCGTCGGGCCCGATCGTGACCACGGTGTTGTACAGCGTTGTGCGGCTGGACTGCGCATCGCGCTCGTGCATCCCGCAGACGATGGTGATCTCGTGCTCGCGCGCCGCCTGCTGCAGTGGCGCGAGATGCCCGGCATTCACGTCGACCGCCTGGGCGAGCAGCTTGGCGTGGATCTGCTCGGTCAGGCTCATGTCCGGCCCGGGGCGCAGGCGCCAGATCCACGCCGGATAGCCGGGGATGAAGGCTTCGGGGAAGACGACCAGGCGGGCGCCGTCGCGGGCCGCGTCGGCCGCCAGCATCACGGCGCTGGCGAGCGTGGCGTCGCGGTCGAGCACCGCAGGGGCTTGCTGGACGATGGCAATGCGGGCCATGGCCTCAGCGCTCCCCGGCCAGCACCCACTTCTGGCCCGCTGGCACGCCGTCGCGCACCATCGTCAGCGTGCCGTCCAGGCGGTTGCCGGTGACGGTGCCGCGCCACTGCAGGCGGCCCCAGCGCGGGCTTTCGGTCTCGGCGTCGAAAAGGATCCGGTCACCGTCGCGGTGGGCGGTGTAGGCGCTGTCGCCGTAGTCGTAGCGGTCGCAGGCGGTCGAGCGGAAGCGTCCGTCGGCGAACAGCAGCGTGTCGGCGTCGCCCTCGGTCTTGCCGGCTTCCAGCACGATGCCGTGGAAGCTGCGTCCGTCCAGCGTGACGGGGTGGGGCAGGGGATGTTCGGACATGGTCGGCTCCTCGGGCTGAGGTGGCTCGGGATCGGGCCACGGACAGAAGGATGCGCCGGCTCCGTTTGAACGACCGTTGGCACGATCGTTGAGAGCGATCAAAAGACCACGCCACCACCATATCGACGGCCTCTGGTCTTGCCGGCCAAGCTCGCGGCGTGGCGCCGAACCTCGGCCGCATCGAGCGGGCCGCCGTGGCCGAGATGAAAGCGCTGCGCTCCGGCGTCGACGAGACGGCGCAGCTCGATCGCCACGGCGCGCGGATCGTCCTCGAACGGTGGTCGTATCGCGTGGCCCTTGCGCACCAGCCCGCCGAGCAGGACGCCCGAGGCGAGCAGGTCGCCGACAAGCGCGTCACCACCTTCGAGTTCCAAAGAGACCGAGCCGGACGTGTGGCCTGGCGTGTGGAGCGCCCGGCCCTCGATGCCGAACGACCTCAGGTCGATCGTCTCGCCGTCGCTCGGCAACAGGTCGGGCGTGAAGGGGGCATAGGGTTCGAGGATGAGCCGCGTGCGCATGAACAGCCGTCCAAACCAGCCGGTTTCGCAGAAGCCCATCGGCCGCCGCTGCTCGAAATAGTCGCGATCGCCGGCATGGCCGAGGATGGGGGCACCCGAGAGCTCGCGCAGACGCGCGGCGCTGCCGGCATGGTCGACATGCGCGTGGGTGACGACGATCAAACGAAGGTCAGCGAACGTGCGGCCGACCGATTGCAGGGCACGTTCGATCTTTTGCTCCGACCCGGGCAGCCCCGTGTCGACCAGGATGCAGCCTGCCGGGCCGACGATCAAGTGGCAGTTGACCATGCCGAAGGGCAGGATCGGAACGCGAACGATGGCGGGAAAGGACATGAGGTCTCCACTGAACGAGCAACTGTGTTCAGGTGATGGAGACTTTGCCTCGACCGGGCAGAATGCACCCGTGGCGGTATTGCCATTCTTCAGGTCGATATGGCCAAGACACGCGCTTCTGCTTCCGCACACGCGGCCGTCGACACAAGCCCGGTTCGCATCGCCGTTCTGGCCTACGACGGCTGCCTGGGTTTGCAGGTCTTCGGGCTCGTCGACGTGCTGCGGATCGGTACGGATGTACAGCGCAGCCTCGGCAAACCCGCACGTCAACTCGCGGTCGAGATCTGTTCGGTCAGTGGAGGTGCCGTCGTACTGGCCGGTGGCACCACGGTCGAAACGCGCCGGCTGCGTGGTCGGCCAGCGCTGCTTGTCGTTCCCGGTTTCGACCCCCGCGGCGGCGAAGACCTCGCGCAAGGCCTGACCCTGCGCAGCGGCGAGGTTCGCGCCATACGTCGCGTCTTCGCTGGTGGCGCTGCAGTCGCCTCGATCTGCACGGGCGCCTTTTTGCTCGGCAGCGCCGGTCTGCTCGACGGCCGAACGGTCACGACCTCCTGGATGTTCGGCACCCAGCTCGCGCGTGCGTTCCCGGCGGCTGTCGTGCACACCGACGCTCTGCTGCTCGAAGACGGCGGCGTCACCACGACCGGCGCCGTCAGCGCTGCGTTCGACCTCGCCCTGCAACTGGTCAAGCAGCACCTCGGCGCCGCGACGGCATCGGCCACCGCCAACGTCTCGCTGCTGCCGAGCACGCGCAGTGACCAACGGCCCTTCGTCGATGTGCGCCTGTTGGAAGCGCCGACCGGCGCTTTCGCCACTCGTGTTCGCGACTGGTTTGCCGGCCGGCTGAAAGAGCCCTACGAGCTGGCCCGCGTGGCGGCCGCCTTCAAGGTCAGCCCGCGCACGCTGATGAGGCGGGTCAAAGTCGAGTCGGGCCAGTCGCCGCTGGCCCTGCTGCAGCAACTGCGCGTCGAAGAGGCCAAGCGTTTATTGGCCAGACCGGGCGCGAGCATCGAGCGGGTCACCGAGGCCGTCGGGTATGTCGACTCGGTCACTTTCGCGAGGCTGTTTGCTCGCCTCGTCGGCGAAAGCCCTGCGCGGTACCGCCGCCGCACCCTTGGTTGACCAAGGGGCGCGTGAGCCTCAGCGGCCGCCGCGGCGCGAACAGGCGAGCGCCTCTTCGGTCAGCGCCACCCAGACGGAGCCGCGCGAGGCTGGCATTCCTTCATGACCTTGCCGTTGCCCATGCTGCAATGCCAAGCGGCCAAACGGCAGAGAGGGTGTCTTCATTGGCCGCCGTTTTCCGTCTGTACGGATAGACGTTTGGTTTCGAGCCGGTTTTCAGTGGGGGCCACGATGGCCCAGACTTTTACCAGGGAGACCTCATGAGCCACTTGAATCTATCCAGCGGTTGGCAACGTGGTCTGACGCCGCTTGCACTGTGCACTGCGCTCTGCTTGCCCGGGGCTGCTGTCGCATCCGAGGCCGCTGCCGATCAGGCCGCGCCCGCCAGCGTCAAGTTCATCCACAGCTTCGAGGGCCCAGAGGGTGAACAGCCGTCGTCAGCGCTGGTCTACGGCAGCGACGGCAAGCTTCATGGGGTCACCGGGTTCGGCGGCATCGCCGGCGGCGGTACGGCCTACAAGATGCAGCCCAATGGTGAGCTGACGGTGCTGCATTTCTTCCACAAGAAGCCAGGCCCGCTGCGGCCTTGGGGCCTGATCCAGGGGGCGGATGGCCAGTACTACGGCGCCAGCGGTGGCGGCGGTGAGTTCCACAACTCCGGTACCGCCTATCGGATGACGCCGCAAGGCGCAGTCACCGTGCTGCACTCGTTCAACTACGACGGGCCAGAGGGCGCCTACCCCTACGCGCCGCTGCTGCAGGCGAGTGACGGCAGCCTTTACGGCACGACCTGCTGTGCCAAGGGCAAGCTCGAAGGCGGCGTCTTCAAGGTTTCCACCGACGGCTCGGCGTTCAAGGTGGTGCACCAGTTCAGCACCGCGCACGGCAATGTCCGCTCGCCGGAGTTTTTCTCATTGCTCCAAGCCAGCGACGGCAACATCTATGGCGTGACGTTGAGAGGCGGCACCCATGACTCCGGCGCTGTCTATCGCCTCGGCCTGGATGATTCCTTCGAGGTGTTCCACTCGTTTCGGACCGATGACAACCGGGGGTGGGGCGCGGCGTCGGGTCTGCTCGAAGCGCCGGACGGTTTCCTGTACGGGGCCACTTCCACGGGTGGCGCGCACGGGCAGGGGACCTTCTTTCGAATGGGCTTCGACGGCCAGATCACGGTGCTGCACGCCTTCAGCGAAAAAGAGGGCCATCCCACCGCTAACCTCTTGCTGGCACGGGATGGCCACTTCTACGGCGCCACCACTTTCGGCGGCCAGTACAAGAAGGGATCGGCCTTCCGATTGACGGCCGACGGCGTGCTCACTCAACTGTTCGCTTTCGGCAACCCTGCCACGGCCGACGGTGCCTGGCCGGAAGCCGGGCTCGTGGAGGCCGAAGACGGCGTCTTCTACGGCACGACCCGGCAAGGCGGCGAGCACGGACGCGGCACGGTCTACCGACTGCGGCTCAAGTAGCCTCGGGCCGGGTCAAACGCCGGTGCCGCACAGCGTCGATCAGGCCTGAGACGGCACGATCAGGATCTTGCCCTGGCGCTCGCCAGCGGCAGCGGCAGTGACGGCTTCCTTGATCTGCGAGACGTCGTAGGTTGCCTGGATCGGCGTGCTGAGCTTGCCCACGGCGATCAGGCCGGCCAATTCGGTGAGCAGTGCGTACTGCTTCGGCTGCGGGGTGGTGCGGAACCAGCGCGCCAGCCAGAAGCCCTTGAGCGTCACGTCGCGGAAGATCAGTTCGCGCGGCGACACCGTGCATGCATCGCCGCCGAGAGCACCGTAGTTGACGATCGTGGCGCTTTCGGCCAGCGTGCCGGCGAGCCGCATCGTGGCCTTGCCGCCGACGGCGTCGATGCCCAGCTTGATGTCGGCGCCACCGGTGGCGGCCTTCACGCGTTCGGCCAGGTCATCGCCGTCGACCAGCACCACGTCGCCACCTTGCGCCTGCACCCCGGCCACGGCCGAGTCGCGGCGCACGATGTTGACGGTCTTCAGGCCACGCAGCTTGGCCAGCTGCACCACATAGCTGCCCACGCCCGAGTTGGCGCCGTTCTGGATGACCCAGTCGCCCGGCTGCAGGGTGACAAAGTCGCTCAGCAGCAGCGACGCCGTGGGCGGGTTCACCGTGAGCATGGCCAGTTGCTTGGGGTCGGCCTCGCTCGGCAGCGGGATCAGGCGCGCCGCGGGCACGACCACATGCGTGGCCCAGGTGCCGGCACCGGCGGGCAGCAGCACGGTCTGGCCCACGGCCGGGCCCTGCGTATCGGGCCCCAGTTCGATCACGCGGCCCACGCCCTCGCTGCCGCCCACAGCCGGCAGCGGCGGGAGCATGCCGTATTGGCCGGTCAGCATCAGCACGTCGCTGGGGTTGATCGGCGCGGCCAGCACCGCCACCAGGGCCTGGCCTTGGGTCAGCGCGGGGCGGTCGAAGGGCACCGCCGCGATCACGGCTTGCGGCACCGGGCCGCGTTCGGTGTACTGGGCTTTGAGCATCGTGGTCATGTCGGTTTCCTTTGCGCGATGGGCGGTTGGGCTGGCGATGGACGGAATGCTAGGGAAGACTCGTTCGCGATGGAATACAGTGCATTCGGCAAAATCTTTTGCCTGAATGGCAACAATGGGCGGACGGGGGCGAACCATGGACAAGCTGCGCGCGCTGCAATATCTGGTCAAGGTCGCAGATACCCTCAGCTTCTCGCGCGCCGCCAAGGCGTTCGCCGTGCCGGCGTCGTCGATCTCGCGCCGCATCTCCGACCTGGAGGCAGAGCTGGGCGTGGAACTGCTGCACCGCACGACTCGCACGGTGCGGCTGACGGAGGTCGGCTCGCTCTACCTCGAGCAGGTGCGCGCCGGCATGGCCCAGCTGAGCGACGCTGACGAGCTGGTGGGCCAGCACAACAGCGTGCCGAGCGGCACCTTGCGCATCAGCGCCATGCCGAGCTATGGCCAGCTGCTGTTGATGCCGGCGCTGCAGGACTTTTGTGAGCGCTACCCGGACATCGTGCTGGACGTGCACCTGAGCGACGCCCTGGTGGAGCTGGGCCGCGACCAGATCGACATCGCCATCCGCGGCGGTCGCCAGCCGCAGGACCGCGTGGTGGCCCGCAAGCTCGACCCCAACCGCTTCATCCTGGCCGCCTCGCCGCAGTACCTGGCGCAGATGGGCACGCCGCTCACGCTGGACGATCTGGCGGGCCACCGCGCGCTGATGTACCGAGGCCCTAACGCGGTGATCAAGTGGCAGGGGCTGGACGAAGACGGCTGGCGCGAACTGCCCGTCACGCCGGCCTTCATCAGCAACGATGGCGCCAGCCTGATCGCCATGGCCTGCCGGCACCGCGGCCTGGTGCTGCTGTCGGAGTGGGGCTTGAAGAGCTACCTGCGCAGCGGCGAGCTGGTGCAGGTCACGCTCGATCAACCGGTGTCGGTCGGTCGAGGCGGGGAGTCGGGCATTTACCTGCTGTACCTGCAGACACGCCACCGGATACCGAAGGTGAGGGTGGCGGTGGAGTTCCTGGTGGAGCGGTTGGGGATGGCGCAATGAAGCACCGCTCCTGAGGCTCCGGATTCAGGCCGCCTGCGGCAGGTAGCTGGGCCTCGCCGCCGTCATCCCGTGCTTGACCTGCAGGGTGAGTTCATCGGCCAGCACCTCATCGAGGCCCGATTCGAGCCCATCGAGTGCACGCTTGACGATCTCTTCTGGGCTGGACTTCGGCACATCGAACCCGCGCGTGAGATCGGTGTCGACGTAGGCCATGTGCAGCGCCAGCACCTGAGTCTTCTGCGCCGCCAGTTCGTGGCGCAGGCCATTGGTGAGCGACCAGGCGGCGGACTTGCTTGCCGAATAGGCCGCCAACTCGCCGCCGTTCACCCACGAGGCGACCGACAAGACGTTGAGCAACGCGCCGCCGCCGTTGCCTTTGAGAATCGGCGCGAAGGCCTTGCTCATGCGCAACACGGCGAAGAAGTTGGTCTCGAAGATGCGCCGCGCGGCTTCTTCGCTGTCGGCCGCGAGAAAACCTCCCGGCAGGGCAATGCCGGCGTTGTTGATCACCAGCGTCACATCCGATGCCAGCGCCGCAGCGGCCGCCACGTCTTCCGGCTTGTTGACGTCGAGTCGCAGGGCCTGCACACCGGATTGGGTCACGGTCGCGGGGTCTCGTGCGCCGGCGTAGACCTTGCGGGCACCGCGCGCGAGCAGTTCACGCGCAAATGCGAGGCCGATGCCGCGATTGGCGCCCGTGACGAGGGCAACAGCGTTGTCGATCTTCATGGCAAATCTCCTAAGAGGAAACACACAGATTCAGTTGCCGGCTTTCAGCTCAGCAACACCGAAATAAACAAGCTCACTTGAGCTTGACGACGACCTTGCCTTTGGCGCGGCCCGCATCGACGTAGGCCATGGCCTCGTTGGTTGACGCGAACGGGAAGACCCGGTCCATCACGGGGCGGATGACACCAGCCTCGAAGAGTCGGGTGATCTCGCGCAGCTGTCTGCCGTTCGCCTTCATGAAGAGGAACGAGAAGCTGACACCGCGGCTCTTTGCCTTGCGTCTGATGCCTGAGCTCAGCAGCCGCATGACCAGTTTCACGAACCCGGGTGCCCCGATGTCCTTGCCGAAATCGGGATCGGGCGGACCAGAGATGGAGATGAGCTTCCCGCCGGCCTTGAGCACGCGCAGGGACTTTTCGAGTGTCTTGCCGTCCTGGCTGTTCAGGACCACGTCGTAGTCGTGCAAGACATCTTCAAAGTCCTGCGTCTTGTAGTCGATGACGACGTCTGCGCCCAGGCTCTTCACGAGCGCGACGTTGGCCGTGCTCGTCGTGGTGGCCACGGTGGCACCCAGGTGCTTGGCCAACTGGATGGCAAAGGTGCCTACGCCGCCTGAGCCCGCCTGAATGAAGACCTTCTGCCCCTTCTTCAGGTCGGCCTTCTCGACCAGTGCCTGCCAGGCCGTCAGCGCCACCAGTGGAATGGAAGCGGCTTCTTCCATCGTCAGCCCCTTGGGCTTGAGCGCCAAAGAAGCTTCCTTGACGGGGACGAGTTCAGCGAACGTGCCGATCCGAAAGTCATCCGGCCGCGCGTAGACCTCATCGCCGAGCTTGAACTGCCGCACGCGCGCGCCGAGCTCGACGACCACCCCGGCGAAGTCGTGGCCCAGGATGAGGGGCAGGCGATAAGGCAGGATGAGCTTGAACTCTCCGTCCCGGATCTTCGAGTCCAGCAGGTTCACGCCAGCGGCATGGACCTCGACCAGGACCTCGTCGTCGCGCAACTCCGGATTCGGCACATCTGCCAACCGCAACGTGCGCTTTTTTCCATAGCGATCGAGAACGAATGCTTTCATGGCTCTGCCTTGTTCCGGGCGTGCCCAGGTTTGCGAGTGGATACCGAACGACTCATTTTGAATGATGATCGTCATATGTATAGGCGAACAAAAAGGCAGCGTTGCTCAGTGCGTTCAAGCGGGGACCAGGTGCTTCAGTGCGGCCTCGCACAGCCTGTCCGACAGGGCGGGCTCGTCGACTGCGCGAGCCAGCAGCAAGGTGCCCACCATGGTCGCGATGGTCACGAGTGCTCGCTCGTGTGCACCGGGCTGCCCCCAGTCAGGCGACTGACGGGCGACAAGATCGATCATGGCCTTGATGTGCCGGGTGGTGACGCGGCGGACTTCGGGTGCCTGGCGCGCAGTCTCTGAGCCCAGCGCGGCCAGGGGGCATCCCATCTCTACCTGCTCCAGGTGCTCGCGCGAGAGGTAGGCGCGAAGCATGGTTGCCAAAGCCTGCTCAGGGGGCACGCCGGCGACAACGTCTGCCACCACGGCCGCTGACTCAGCGCAGGCCCGACCCGCTGCTTCTTCCAGCATGGCTTCGCGCGACGGGAAATGGGCGTAGAAGGCGCCATGGGTCAGGCCGGCCTCTTTCATGATGTCGGCGACGCCGGTGCCGTCGTAGCCGCTGCGACGAATCGCTCGCGCAGCTGCCGACACGATGCGCTCGTGTGAGGCTTCCTTGGCTGCCGCTCTGACGCTGTGTTTTGCATTTGGCATGACGATCATCATACGCTATTCGCAAGACACGTGCTGTGATGCTTTTGGCCACCATCGCGAAAAGCAAGTGTTCGGCCATGGACGGCCATGGCCAGCCAGGTCGATCGTTACGGCGTCAAGCCGGGCCAGGCCTGCGGCTACAGGTGGCTCTCGCTACGCACGGCAGCGCAACGGCGGCTCGGCAGTCGCTTCGGCTTCGACTGGCGAGACTTCAACGACGCGGTGCTCAAGGGTGGCAACGTGCATCACCTGTGAAGCATCTTCTTGCTCAAGGATGGTGGTGGGCGCAGCCGGCACCTCGGCCGGAAGTTCCGTTGGACTCAGGCTCGACGCTGAATCTTCAAGCGCCTCGGGCAGCAGCCGGTCGTGCTCCCTCTTGACCACCGCATAGCACTCGCAGGCCTGCGTCTCCAGCCCTTCGCGGTCGAGCACCCGGATCCGGCCGCGCGCATGCTGGATCAGTCCGAGCTCCTGCAGGCGCTGCGCACCGATGGTCACGCTTTCGCGGCGCACGCCGAGCATGTTGGCGATCCGGGTCTGGGTCACGGCCAGTTCGTCGCCCTGGACACGGTCCAGGCTCATCAGCAACCAGCGGCACAAGCGCTGGTCCAGTGAATGGTGGCGGTTGCACACGGCCGTTTGCGCCACCTGAGTGATGAAGGCCACGGTGTAGCGCAGCAGCAGGTGCATCGCCGAACCCGCTCGGGCGAATTCTTCTCGGATCGTCTGGGCTGGCAGCCGCAGCACCTGGCCGGCGTTGCGCACCACCGCCAGGATGGGCGTGGTGCCGCCGCCGAGAATCAGCTCGATGCCGACCATGCCCTCGTTGCCGGCGACCGCGAGTTCCATCGGTGCGCCATCCTTCGTCTCGTACATCAGCGAGACGACCGCCGTGGTCGGGAAGTACGCGTGGCCCAGCTGGCTGCCTGATGGGTGCAGCACCTGACCTTGGGACGTCTCGACGCCCTCGAGCTGCGGCAGCAAGCGTTGCCGGGCATCTTCCGGCAGTCCCGCAATGAGACGGTTCGTTCGTGGCTCGAAGACAGAGCACATGACACAACTCCCCGCAGAATTTCTGGCCGTTTGAGTGGGCCGCACCGTCTTTGTCGTGGTGCTGGATCTGTCTCGCTTGACGTGCCACAACGTCCGCTCGCAGGAGCGAAGTCATTGTCCACCTAATCAGCTGATTCCAGACACATCAAGAGACCATCGTGTAGGGATTCCCCACATGCTGACCGACGTCTCCTTCGGCGGCACATGGCGCGCGCAGCGTCAGGTCGCGGCACGCGTTGTCAGCGAGGCTGCGGGTCTGGCCGCCATCAGGCGGTCCAGCATGGCGAGCAGGCGTGGCAGTGCGAAGGGCTTGACGATGTAGTCGGCGAATCCGGGGCGTGTGCCCGGCCCCAGTTCACGCAAGCTGACTTTGGTTGGATGAATTGCACGTGATGCTTGTTGCCGAGCGTGGCAAGCGCAAGGTGAAGACAGACCCCACGCCCACGGTGCTCTGAGCTTCGAGCTGACCGCCCATCGCCTCGACCAGCTGTTTGGCAATCACCAGTCCCAACCCGGTCCCGTCGATGCCGCGCAGTTCCGCGCCAAGCCGGTTGAATGGCTGGAAGAGCTGGCCGAGCTGTGCAGGTGCCAGGCCTTCGCCGGTATCGCGCACCGCGATGGCGACATGCTCATCATCGCCGCCCAACCCGATCTTGACCGATCCACCCTCTCGGTTGTACTTGACTGCATTGCTGAGCAGGTTCAGCAAGACCTGGCGCAAACGCATTCCGTCGCCGAGCACGCTGACCGCCGCGTGGCCCGCCGGGGCACTCAATGTGACGGCGCGCGCAGCCGCGAGTGGCGCCACGATCGTCGTGCAATCATCAAACAGCGCGCCCAGCGGCACCTGCTCCAGCA
>Ga0307515_10007383_pt1 | contig 21736 bp, 24 predicted proteins | sample 17_EM_MG_FD_194513 | JGI IMG/M metagenome (GOLD analysis project Ga0307515, IMG submission 194513) | Populus trichocarpa ectomycorrhiza microbial communities from riparian zone in the Pacific Northwest, United States - 17_EM | ecosystem: Host-associated > Plants > Roots > Unclassified | place...
CGCATTCACTCTACTTCTTGTGTACGTGTCAAATAGATGAATAGACAAGTCAATATACGCATCACCAATTTGGCAGCTGCACCATAAGTCGACGTACGCTTCCCTCTGCGCCAGGATAGGTCCAACAGTAGGTACAGTGCTTACGTGCATACTTGGGTGTGAGCGGTTTTATCTGGAGTGGAATATCTCTTTTCTTTGCTTGAGGCGAGTCCTTACTACGATCTTGACACTGGGCCTGTCAGACCGTGTTCCGAACTCTCCTCGTTAACAATGTGCTGCTCGTCGATTGGCCGGGTTGAGCACAATCTGCAGCTGTGCATAAAAACGGATACCGTGGAGAAAACCTTTGCGATAGGTCATTCGCATATCTCAAAGGGCCAATAAAACCGCGGACTCTGTCCTCGCGCTTTACCGCAGTCCTACAAACCCCATAGTCTACTGCTTCAATTCAATAAAGCTTTGGTCAGCCTGACATCATTAATTGTGATAGCCGACGAGGGGAATATTCACTTAGTGTTTCTAAGCGGCCAGACCCAGCAGACCTGCAGATATCTGAAAGCCCGGCGGCCGGCCGGGCCGCTTAGGAACACTGAAATTTTAGACTCACTCTCTATCTCATCTAGCCGATTTGGCAGCCAGGCAATGGCAGAGGGAAACTGAGAGCTTATGTTTCTCTGCGACTTTTGCTTCTAAAGTTTTAATAGGTAGCTAAACTGTGATAGTTTTTAGTTACAATTTAATGCTTGCACTACTTCTATCGCTTTTGCTACCGGCATTAAAATTTCGAAACATAGGGCAGCGACCGTTTGCAGTCGCAAGTGCAATTCCAACTGGGTGGTCCCCCACAGTTTGAGCGATAGTATAAGTATCTAAGTATGTAGATAGAGTGTTGTAAATCACCTGTAAATCTCGGCAGCCCCACGATATACCACCCACAGCACCGCAGTTCCCTCCACCACATCCTCCGCTGACACTGTTTCTCTTCCCACCTCCCTCACCAATATGGGATCCCTTCACGCCCCCTCCATCAACCATCCCATTCCTCGACATGGGCCCACTTCTCGACTACTCAACCACCATAATGAGAAATTTGAATGGTCCAGGGACGGAGAGAAGGACAAATAGATGAGGCTGAGTACGGTCGATAGAGTCGCTTGTTACTTTAGATGCTTCTGTGACTTCTGATTGACTTGATTGATTGGCTTGTCTATCTCGAGGGCCTAAGGCCCGTATATGTATAATCTCTCATATGCGTACGCGTATGCTCCATCAAGCATGAGACGCATCACCCTGGTCCTGATGCATATCCTGATACAGCCACCATCTTCATACACGTCTTCATTCTCATACACGACATCAGATGGTGCTGAGACTCACGATCCAAGTACACATGCAACAAGTTCCTTCTCTTATCTAAGCCTATCTAGGGCGTACTCACATGCTCGGTAACATCCCACATCCCCCCTATCAATCCCCGGGTCTCAAATTAACAATTCCTAGATATGCCTCTCAGTCGTGTATATGCATGGCCGCCGTGTGCGAGAGTATCTCGCTCGGCGACAAGCTAAACAGCGCCGCTACAATCACAAATGGACTTTCCTACTGGACAGACAGGACCTATGTCGCCGTCGAGTACTAATAGTCATTTTGGGACGGTGCGAAGATGGAAGTGGGTATAGGCATCAAAACATGATGTCAAGTATTCAAGGATCTATGTAAGCGTTTGGCTATTCTATTCAAGAATACATCATTACCTTGGATAAACGAAAGTCTATACTCCAATAAGATATCGAACCAGTTGTCCAGAAGCTCATGACCAGAACCATGGAAACTCACGATCCACCCATCAAGTCTTTCGGCATCCCGTACTATAACGGCAACTCCTTGAGCGTGTAAGGGATTTCCCGTTCATAATGTTATTAGGGATAGTGATGGCAAAAAGTTAATCCCGACTAAGTATTTTCAATCCTGAGTCGGATCCGCAATTGGGGTTGTATTTCGACCGACGCAGTATCTCAGAATCGGACACATCCTTAGTGATACAAGATCTGGTCAGCGATTACAATCTGAAACTCGATCCACATTTGTCCTGCAAGCACACAAAGAGAACGTACTAAATATTCCTTACCACAGCATGTGAGTACTATACGGGGATTACGAGCTGCGATCATATTCTATCACTTGCGCGGTTTGTTCCTCGTATGACATCAATCCAACATTGTTTCTTTGCCATATGTAAGGCGGGACTTGAGTGCTCTCGGTTGTTTTTTGGCGTCTACTGAGAAGATCTCGAAGCAAGCGCGAACCGTGCCATGTCGCCAATCGATATCCCGCAGGTACGGCACGTGCATGTTACACGCCTGTAGAGTACAAGGCAAACTGGTGCGATAGGCCCGCCGGTTCCCTAAAATGAATCCCTCTAACGTTGAGCCTTATAGAACCAAATAATCCTATTCGCTTGCTTTCCTTCTCCTTCTTTTCCCAGATCGCGCCTTCATTTAGGTTTCCCCAGATAATTTTTTCACGATTCAGATCCGATGCGCTTCTATTCTCGCCATCCTTACATTGATTGGCCCGTGTAACTAACCAGTCATCATGACAGACACCGTTTACGTCCGCGATGCAGTCTTCAATGCATCCATAGGCCGCAGCTGTTAGCACTGATCGCCGTGACAAAATCACAACGGGATCTAATCTCCGCCCTCCGCTACACTTGCGGGCGAAACGGACGTTGTTCTCAAATCCATAAACTACAGCACCATCGACAAAGCCATTGCAAAAGTGATAGAATAGTCGTCCCATCATCCCCATCTCCAGAGCTTCACCGGGGAAATGTGTCGTGTTGCTCTAAAGGGGTGAGGGATATGTGAAGGCTACCACGTTCCCTACAAAGGTGCTCCTGCAGGCGGAAAGTGTCGGTTACCGACTGTGTTCTCATAGATTGCCGACTAGTTGGCCTCGACCAGCCCCCGAGAGGTCTGTAGAGGGCCAGCACATGTGAGTGACTTAAGCTACTTATGTACTCGAGTATAGGCAGCGCGCTAGCGGCTAGTGGTTGCTTTCCGCGTTTCCGCTTCTCTAGCATAATATCTCAGCACCGTGGACGCCTCCCTCTCTTCCCATCCTGATAATCGTATCAGTCCAACAATACTCTCCATTAAGCTAAGCACGACAGAATCCGTACACCCCCAGTATCTGGTTCCTATCTTCCATGACTATCACCCCGAGTAGAAGCTTGGCAAGTATGTACCGTGCATGAATTGCAACCCACCCAGCCCGTGATACCGTTTTCAATTTCATTACAATGACGTAAAACCTGAGAGTCCCAGTAAAAACAACTATCCCTAGCAATATTTCCATCCATGACGCTCTACGTACCTTGTCCTCCTCTGGTTGAGATCCCTCCTCCCCGCCCCCCTCCCAACCCGTCTCCCACCCCGCCCCCCTTTCCCCCCATCAACCTCCAAGATCGCCCCCAAGAGCCACAAGTTAACAGATGACAACAACAGAACCCCGAATCTAACGTGCCGTGAAATATAAACAGGACCTCGAGTGGTGCTTTAGCCTCTAAGTGTCTGATCTCATCGAAGGGTAATGATTGTTACATAGTCGGGTGTTTTTGAAGCGTACGTACTAAGAAAATACAGTTCAAAATTAGCTGGTAGTAGGGTTGAGTGGCTCGGTAGAGGAGGATACATACCGGTTCGAAAAGGACAATCCTTAGGTAGACGGTTTCTCTACTTCATTTCTCCACTCCGTTAAAATATCCATCGAACTCTTAGTGGCTGGATGCTCATCGCCGAGTATGCGGGAATGGAGAGTTGCTGCTTCTCCCATCAATGTGATAGCGTCATCGATACGACCTTGTGACTTATATGTCGACGCTAGGTTATGCATACTCAACAAGGTTTCTGGATGCTCTTGGCCGAGTACCCTCTTCTTCGCCTCCAGGACCTGCACCCCCAACTGCTCGGCCTCCTCCAACCGCCCCTGATTCATGTATGACAATGCGAGGTTGGCTATAATGGTCAAGGTATCCGGATGCTCCGGACCTAACAGCCTTTTTCTCGCCTCCATGACCTGCACATTCAGTTCTTCGGCCTCCTTCTGCCGCCCCTGGCTGCCAATTGCCGATGCAAGGTATGACATGCTGCGTAAGGTATCCGGATGCTCCGGGCCTAACAGCCTCTTTGTCGCCTCCAGGACCTGCACACCCAGCTCTTCCGCCTCCTTCCACCGCCCCTGGCAATTAAACGTCCATGCGAGGTTGTTCATGGTATTCAAGGTATCTGGATGCTCTTGGCCGAGCACCCTCTTACTCGCCTCTATGACCTGCACATTCAGTTCCTCGGCCTCCTTCCACCGCCCCTGATTCATGTATGACAATGCGAGGTTGGCCATGCTGGTTAAGGTATCTGGATGCTCTTGGCCGAGCACCTTCTTTCTCGTCTCAATAATCTGCACAAGCAGCTCTTCTTCCTCCTTCCACCGTCCTTGGGTATAAAATATTTCAGCGAGATTGATCATACTTGCCACGGTTTCTGAATGCCCTTGGCCGAGCGTCCGTAAATTTGATTTCATGGTCTGCATCGCTAGTTCCTCGGCCTCCTCAATTGGCGCATCGTCCTGCGTATCCCCCGACTGGCCTGTAGGTTTCATATCGACAACTGGCTCGATCTCTGTTCTGGATTCTTGGCCGTCATCGGGTCTATCAACAGGTGGCCCTTCAGAATCCACGTCATCTTCATCGCCACTGTAACCGGCGATCCTCGAATTGGAAAAACTCGAGACGGAGTTTTTACCAAGGTTCGAAGCAGCGAGAGTACTCCCGGAATTTGAGGATAATTCTTCCTTGATCATAGGAAGACCATGAGCATTACGATCCCCAGGGTCACCGAAGTCAGGGCTAGACGTGCTACTGAGATCCTCTTCGAACTCACCGCAAGGTAATCGAAGAGAGGGAGGGAGTGCCAGAAGACGAATATCTTCCATGTGGTGCCCTACATGTCGGTACCAGCCGTCTCCAGATGAATGGCGGACAACTCGACATCCAAACGGGCACGGTGATGTGGATGTATCCAGTATGCTCGGTACCTCTGTCGAGCTAGGTTCGCCATTAGGTACTGAATGTACGCTCTTGTCGTGCTTCATCCACTCTCTCCAGGTCTTGAATGATCTTTGGCTTTCGACAGTCGGGCAATCTGCATGAATGCACATGTAAGGCATAAGATCACTGAAGGCATGCTTTCTGTAGAAGTTTCAGCTTCCAACCCACTTGCATAATTGCAGCTGCTTACCTCCAATGCGATTTAGCAATAAATGTCTGCTTATCGAAACAAATCGGGCATGCGACACCAGGCTCGGGCATGCTAGGCAGCGCCAACCGGTTTTGGCGGTCAAGGTTAGGGGACATCACCGTCAACAAATCAGAAAGATCCGAAAACATGGATCCAGCGACCGAGGGTGTTGGGCCGGAGTGCTGGAATGGGTTGGTAGGTTGGGCCACCACATGCGTTCCAAGTGAGGTACCGAGTCCGGAATCCCGGAGAGATACACTGGGAGCTGCCGGAACTATTGGGTCAGGCTTCCTGTCTTCCTCATTCCGAAATAGTCCTAATCGATCTGAAGCACCGATAACACCCTGTGCTAAGCGTTTGGATAGAAATGCAGGAGCCCTGGGGTATTTGGCGCTTATTATATCGCTGTAAATCTCTTCGACGTTGAATGTCCTAAGAAGCATTTGCGTCCGCTCTTTTCGGGTTATGATTTCCTCTTCCAGTACCGGCAATAACTGAAACAACGCGTCAACCAAGCACTTGAGTTGCTGTACCTCAGAGTCGTCATCCCACTTGGGGTCGTCCTCGGAATACTCCTGGTCCTCGCTACCATCCGGATCATCTGAATCAGAGCTCGTCGTAGATGAAGATGTGGGAAGCAATTGTGAAAGGGCGCTGTTCAACTCGAGAAGGGTATCCGAATCGCATACTTTGAAAGTTAGCGGTTCCAATAACTGCACCTTTGGGTGATGATATAGAGTCTTACGATGTCCAAACAGCCCAACCAAGACACCCGCAAAGCCCGACAATAAGAGCGCAACCGTTTCTTTCAGCTGTGGAGAGTAATCAACCACTGTAACCAAGTCACATTCGTCACCGTCGAAGCTTTTCGTCCAAATTTTGAACCTCCCAAGTGTAGTAGGTACTAAAGAAACCGACCGCGATAGACTTGACGTTGTGACGTTGATATTCTCGTGGCCGATTCTCGATATGAATTTCAGGATAGAGTCTAGAAGCGGTCCAACTGAACCTGATATCATGACACGGTCGTACGATTCAGCTGGAGTGTAATCCCAAAGATCGATATAGTCCAGTGGCTCGAAATTATGTCTTGCTGAACCGGCCATGGCGAAATGTTGAGGTGAACCGGCGAGCGGTGCGGCATGCGGTGTGAGGGGAAGACAAGGCGTCAAAGTGCGGAGTTATCTCGAAATGCATGATGGACAGTTTGTTACACGGCATACAAATCCTCACCATTCAGCCGCATTTCCCCGCATTCCCCGCATGTATTCCCCTCCAGGGTTAAAGTTCAATATTGAAGAGCCCTCCTCTTTCCGCACCTATAATTGAGGTCACGCCAAAGAAACGCTTCTCTCAACACCAGACACCTCGACGTCCTTTAAACCTATTCTGTACGTCTTCGCCGCGACCCATTTCTCAACAACTTTTGTACGTAACTGGCAAAAGTCCTCAACTCTCGGAATCGATCGCGTTCTAGGTCTACTTCAGGTATGAGCAATGATACCCATATTACAAAAATGTGTATATTACCTTTTGGGTCCCTTAAATTACTAAAGCGAGGTGGTTAGATATCAGCGCGTTCAGCTTTAATCATGGCCACCGGCTTTGAAGTCATAGGCGTGGTGACTGGAATTCCAGCACTGATCCCTCTTATTGCGAAGGCCTATATCGAGTTAAACAAAGCTGTCAATTATTACCGACACTTCGACGAACACCTCTCGAACGTCCTCATGATGATAACGACGGAAGAATTAATGTTTCGAGTCCTCATGGATAGACTGCTTCATGACATCGATGAAGACCGGCGAAAGCTTCTGATGAGCGGGGACAATCTGAAAGATGAAGCCCTCCATCTAGAGATCGAAGCTAGCTTGGGGGATCTCTCGAAAACGGTCTTGGCGCAGATGGGGTGTCTCCACCAAACCCTTGTGAAAATCGCATCGGTTTTGCAGTCGATCACCCCCGATCCTAGCCCCACCTCCACCACTCAGACATCACCGATTCACTGGGCACGCCGGGCGGTAAGAGCTTGGAGTTGGTGTTCTGTACAACACTAACGATATCCAGATTAAGCGCCAACTGAAAAGCCGAACTCGTACGCCGACCACCTCTTCCGGGCCAGGTATCCGCCGAAGACTCCGATTCGCATTCACGGATACCCCCGAAAGACTCGAGGCTCTTCGGGAGGAGCTTAGAAAACAAAATACGTCCTTGTATCAATGCCTCTCTGTGGATCTTTTTCTGGAACGCGATCGTTCTCCAACACCCAATCCAATAACGACCACACCAACACCTAATTTAACAACGATAACAACAGCTACAGCTGCGGAAGACTCCTCGGAACTCGTATTAGGGAAGGCATCCCCTACAATGCTATATCAAGCCCTCACAAAAGCGCCACACTGTCAGTGCCACTTACTTCACCTCCGGCTGGAGACGCAATCGAATAACAGATTGGATACTGAGGAAGGGAGCGTTGCATATTCGGTTCTGGTGACACCAAGCATGACGCAAACCTCCACAGGAGACCTCATTCTGAAGATCGTGGACGTTTTGACCAACGACGGTGGGTCCAACCCAGGGTTAACATTGACGTGTGCAAACAGCCTGTGCGAAGCATTGTTCTCAAACAATCAAGGTGATGCATGCTATTCGATTGAAAACTTCCAGGTGGAACGAGTCCGGGAATGCAAGCCGGGCGATTGCGTTGCCACTACATTGTACGACCTCGTCCACAAAGACACAACACGAGTCACGCATTATGACCGCTATATGTTAGCCGTCAATCTCGGAAAGGCTGCCATCTCTTTTCATTCTTCTCCATGGATTCGGGGCTGGACGACACAGTCGATCAAATTCTTTGAGGAGTACGAAGAGTCGAAGCAACCAGCCACTTGGAAACCCCACGTTTCAATCGCTCTCAATTCTGGATCCCCGTATGATCCAATCAACGCCGACGTATATGCCCTGGGCATGATGTTGTTCGAGATCTCCGGCCAGAAATTCGAGGGTCCTTTGTCGGCCCCTCAGTTGAAGAGTGCGCTTAATAAGATCACGGTGGAGATGGGCCGTCAATTCAAAAAGGTCGCCGAATGTTGTTTCAGTACATATGAGGGCTCGGGATTAAGTAACGAACAATACCCTCTGAAGGCTCTGCTGCAGCGTATTGGAGAATTGGAAAAGCATGCCTCAACTTCTTTCAAGCCTGAAGGTGAGTTTTATTCTCCGATATTCTGTTGATTGATGACTGACATGCATGACTTGGCATAACAGAGTAAGAGCATGGCAAACTGCAAAGGATATTATGAGCTTGCGATGGGTATAATATGGGACTCATAGAAAATATTCTACAGATTAGACAGTGGATATTACTCCTAAGCGTGCTAGGAATTACTCAAGGATATTGCGGGAGGGCAATACAGATGAGCAGGTGGTGGGGTTGGTCTGTTATATATTGTATCAATTCCCTTGGAGCATATTAGAATTGCAATTGTGGAATGAAAAGAGAAACACGATATGATAGTCTCCGTTCAATAGTGTTTTATTTATTGTTCGTGATTGTAAATGGCATGTATGAACAAACGACAGAATAGTACTTAATTAATTACATGTATCAGATACTCATATCATTTATCGTGCATACCCGAATCCGACACATGCATAAGCTGTTCCAACGCAGCGCATGCGCAGTCTCACTATCTGCAATGGTGTTGGGGACGTACGCTTATGGGTTATCCCCTTACGAGGGCTTTAGAAATTAAATGTATTACTCTATTCTGACAATTGCCCTTGCGAGCTCGTCTTTCAGTTAAGTGACCAATAAAACAAGCTCTAGTTCGGACTTTTTGAATTCACAGTACCGTATAATGTGGTCCAACTCGTTACTTTGTAGTACTTGCAGATTGTATAGGAGATTTAATTCGCTGTCTTTATTCGACTAGTTGCAAGCTCTGCCGGATAGTGATCTAGGTTCAAGAATGAAATTTGCTGTTGGTGATGGAGCATGCAACCTGCACGTACTACAAAAGTAACGAGATTATACGGTACTGTGAATTCAAAAAGTCTTGTACCTTATGACTGAGTAGTGTCAATCAGACGTGCAGATTCCCGGTGATGGGCTGCGGTAGGGTTAAGGTGCGGCTCTGCGGTTAACATAGTGATATGGGTCTAACTCGAGGACTGTAGAGTCCCTGTAATCAAATTACATACCCTTTCGAGTAATTAGTCAAAAATTAGAGTCGAATCTACTTTTAGCCGCCAAGCACGGATAGTTCTTCATGTAAGGCGACCCAGGTAGTTCAGAATATGAGCTTTGTCTAATTTCCCCAAACCCCAAACGAAACAAAGTCGTCCCCTATGATAACTTCTGGCACCGTATCTAGCACGTCCACCACTCGGTCCAGTGAGACCATCACCATCCTACCCCAACTGTGACCCGCATCCAAGGCCCAGCGTGTTGATCACACAAGTTAGTGTGCCTACATCACACAAGGTTGCACGTAGCCAATGATATATTATATATAGCTCGCAAGAGCTTTCAAAGCTTTTCACGCGAGCAAGTTCAATTAATCATAAAGGTGATGTGTTCTATTTGTTATCACACAATACGCTATACATACCTACTCTGCCTTTTAGCAATACAGGTGTAGATATGTGTCCGACTGCTCGTTACTTAATACAGTTATCGGAAATGTAATCCCACTACTGACTTGTATTTCGTAACGGTCGAATGTCTTTGTCGAACCTGATGGGCGGAAAGAATTCCATACCTCTGAAGGCTAGGTGGGCACAAGAACTTTGCAAGATAGGGCCTGACTGATACAATTCTTTCACTTCGATTGATCCACCACTAAGTGGTAGCTCAATTGATCCGATATCGGACCAAGATATATTCATCTTTTGTTTGCGTAAGAAGCACAATGCCGATTTAAGCTGCACTTATGCAGGCGGCCGATTGCTACTATGATTATAATCATAACAACCCCGCCGAGGATTATCCCGGTAGAGCTGCATCTGACCACGTATCGATTTCGCTTGTTGGATTTTCGGTTGATGCACTGCAAGGATGGGCGCCATCAAGAATAGATACATATGCATAGCGTATCTCGAGTTTCTCATGAGCCCGTATTAATACGAGAACGTAAATTCCTACCCTTTGCAAAACAAAACGGAGTTCTTTAGCTCAGCGAAATAAAGTTCCAGCTTTAAATTACCTAGTCGCACTCGTCGTCAGAAGCATCATGGGACAGGAGCGGATACATGTTTGCTTTTTTGGAGCGCTGCATTATGATGTAAATACCTGTGCAAATAAGAACGCCGAATGGAAGCCGAAATTGTTTCGGACGTGGCTTGGCAATGGGCCTGGTTCAGTGTACGAAGCCGAGTACGTGTGTGAGACTAACCGACTGCCGACGTCTCTCATGTTTATGCCGAACTTGGCACTTGGCAATCTCCTGGCGCCGAGAGTCGGATTTACCAGTCTCTGCGTGACCAAATCTAACAAGTAACTAACGAAATCAATTTCGCCGCACCCGATTGATTGGTTGAAACAAAGTAAGCTGTCTCGGCAAGCTTATTTTTTCCTTCGGAAAAGTTTATTTTTTCGCGAGCTCATTTGGTGGGTCGAATTGTGTGCTAACGAGCGAAGGAACTCCGGGTACATGTCCGTGGCGCTTACTTGTCAAGTCGGGGAACCATCACTTGAACTGCGACATCATTCGGTGGAGGGACTTTTAGTTCACGAGTAGGAGGTATGCCAGTCCGTAGTTTCGCATTGTAGAATTTTGATTTTGGATCTGTCAGCAAGTCTGGCATAAAACGGATAGGTCGGAACCACGTAGCTGTCTGGCCAGTTGCAATAACGCAAACTCCAATGGTGCATGATATGAATCTCCGAAGTCATAACGAAAAAGCAACTTCCCTACCACTCAGACGCAACCGCACGCTCCCCTCGCCACATGCAGCAAGTTTCACTTTTAGACTCTGTGACACCATAGCAAAAATTTGTATCACAGCTAGGGTCGTGATACAGGGTGCCTTACCAAAACTGGTGATTGGACAAGTCTTGCTGTCAGCCACGCAGCCTAACACGATCTTGCGATGCAATATATCACTCCACCCCTTACCAGACCACAATGTGGAACTTCCTCATCTCCTCCATCGCCATGGCTCTCCTCCTCATAGTTCTCCCCTTCGCAAACGCAATACCATGGCCAGGCCCCTCCCCGACTCTCGCTGGCGCCTTCGCTGGCTTGAAACGCAGCGCCGCCCCAACCCCCGCCCCTCGACAGCGTCCGGGGGACCACCTATTCCGCCGGGCATCGACAGATTTCTACAAAATCTGCGGCTCCAACGTCGGCGAAGATGGCGGGAGTAAGCTTACTAGCTCTTCGTAGTTATCCCCCCGAGTGTAGGGACTGATAGTCTGTGTAGCGAGCGCACTAACCTGCGACGACGACACGTTCTCTTGCTTCTCGGACGCGTCCATCCGCGCGATCGGGTGCTGCCGTAGCTCGAACGCCGCGTATTCGCAGTGCAAAATGCATACCAGCTGCGTGAACGAGAACCAGACGTGTTTGGATGCGTGTATTTCTGATCCGTTGTTGAAGAAATGGTTAGTTGCCAAGCATTAGGACGGGATGTCGGGAGCTGATGAGGGAATAGTTACTCGCCGACCCCGAGCTGTGGGACGTGGATCTGGGAGAATAAATACACCTCGTTTGAATGCGATACGGTCACGTTTGAGGTCAGGGTTCTGAGCCCATTGGAACAAACGCTGCCGGCGAGGGTGGCGGGGCTGGTAACGAGGACAATTTCGGGGGTTACGGTAGTTTCGACAATTAGTACAGCGCAGTCTACTACGGGCACAACTAGCAGCAGTAGCAATAACAGCAATTCAAACGTGGCACCAATCGCAGGTGGAGCTGTGGGGGGTAGTATATTCTTAATTGCAGTGGTGGTTGGGCTTTGGTGGTTCTTCTGCCGCAAGAAGAGGGGACAGCTCAATTCTACTTCTGTCGCTGAAATCGACAGCAATGCGATTGCTAGGAACGAGATGGACGCCAACATTGACAGCAAGCCTAAGGTCTACGGCGAGCAAGAGTCGAGATATCAGAAAGATGTGGCGCCGGTGGAAATGCCCACAACTAGCGAGGTGGCGGAGCTTGCGGGAGGGAGCGAGGCAGAGACATGGAACAATAGAGAGGTGATGGAAATCCGGAATATGGATCCCCGGGGTATTAATTTCTCCCGGCCGGTGTCACGGCCTGTCTCACGGCCAGCTGGACATTCGAGGTGATTTGTGATAGGGGAAGTAATTATGGGGGTCTTGTTTTTTTCTTCGTGCGTTTCAGCGGGAGTAATGGGGAACTGTATGTATGTATGTAACGAGTCTACTGTCATATGATCGAAGAGAACTGGCTCGAGTTCCTGGGCTACATCACTGACGCGGCTTGATGAATCGAGATGGCGGTTATGCGGGGGCGTGAGGCAATTCGGCCGAAAACCTAAAGCCAATGATATCTGATGGTAGGGCAGTGGGAAGAGGTTGTAGCAACCCTAACCCGCTGTATATCTTCTCCGCCTTGTATAATAGTCTCTGCAAGGTGTATATGCTCGATGGCTAATGGTCACTTTGTTTGTGTTGCGCGGCATAACCCATGCATGAAACATCCAGTGTGTCAGATTATGCGGGGTCTTGCTTGCGCTTGCGACTGACTCACCTTGCGGCTGTCTATTGCACGATGCGAGGATGTAACGCGTTACAGAAGCCCAGTCAGATGTTATTGCTAGCCAGACGAGTGAAGAAAGTGAGCGAACCCGCGCTAGTTTCACATCATGCAACCCCCGACGCATTCCCAGGCTCTCACCCCACACACAGTCATGCCAATCGGTTGTGACGGCAGGAGAAGGGTGTCAACACATGAAGAACCCATTTGGGTTATTCAGCTAAAGTCTGAAGGTCATTCCTTTTGTGAAATGCAACAGAAAACTGGAGAGGGCAAAACTGCCATTCATTGCATTATCAATGACTGGAACACAATCATCAATGTATGGTCTATGCAGAAAGTGCACTTCAGAAAAGTAATGCACAACCCTAAACAATAACCTCATGACCGTGAGGAAGTTATTGTTGTCACACAGCAGTTGTGGGAGGAGTAGTTGTGGGAGGGTATTTACCGGTGGATAGATGGCATGCCTAAGAGGGTCTGTACCCTGTTTCACAACAATGGCAGTCCTACATGATAGTAGAGCTTTGTATATATGTATACTACTTGTTATTTCATTCTTAATCAAATTGACCTGTGTTGTGTTGAGGAATTGGCTTTCAAACGTTGCCCGCGAGTCGCGAAAATGCCAAGCGTTCGCTCACTTTCTTCACTCGTCTGCTAGCCTGCTCTTATGCATTTGATATTACACAGCCAGAAGGTATGAATGTGCATACGGGGCCGCCATTACTTTTCGTCGTTGCAGCATCGCCTTAGAAGTACATTTTAATACTCGTTTCAGAACAACTCAATGTCCAAATCCGATTCAAGACGATAACGCCAAGTCGATCCAAGCCAGGCTGACTGGCGTATTCCGAATCACGATGGTAGATGGCTCCTACCTCATTCGCCGCCGGGACGTTCGCCTGCATCAAGGTATACACATAAGAATCTCTGAACTTGGTGATTTTTGTTTTAAGCGACATTTGGTTAACGGCGGTTCGAACCGGGTTTATTCTAACATACTAGTTAATTGAACACTCCACAGAGTCGATTTTTAATGTACGAAGTGTGTGCCTTGTCGGCATTCTATTCCTCCAACTTCCATGATCCGCCTTCTTCCCCATGTCTAGCAACCCAACCTCTTCTGTCCCTACCAACACAAACTAAAGTAGCCTTGCTTAGTCATCCCAAAATTCTGCTCACGCAGAACCACGCCACACTGTCGCCCCCACATCCTCTTTCCTACCTAACTATGTGCACAGATTTTACCCGCAAACTCCAGTTGCTGGGGGAGGCATTGGGCGTGGATGTTTCCGACCGCGTCCGCCGGCTGGTTCTTGATGGTGGAGGAAGCGTGAAGCTCGTTGTCAGTGGGGTTACGGAAACGGACACGGTTGCTTTGGTATGTACTTGGTTTGAGTGGTATGAGGTACGCTCGCTAATGATGGTGGTGGATGTAGGGCGAGATTGAGATCCCGTGTCGAGATGCTACGGCGGGATTTTCGCCGGCGGCTATCGGTGCAGATAGCGGGATACCCGCCGCCCGTGTCAGGTCTGGGCAGGAAGAATTTGCCGCAATTCCTGATGTTCGCGAGCGCGAGGAACAGGATGAGAATGCATTTTCTCACCCCGTCGGCGAGAACATGGAAGTGGAAGTGGAGGTTCCCGCCATGACGGGTGCCAAGCGCAAAGCATCTACCACCGCCGAAAAAGCCGCTACAAAATCAAGGACGAAAAAGAAGGTGGGCTCGAATACCCCGCTGCAAAGAATAAATACGACGAAGGAGGTTACCAATTCCTCCAGCGGTGGTGGTGGTATCTTTCCCGAAAATAAGGTAGGTCTTGGATTGCTGGAGCGGATATGGTATGGGATCTACGAGGGTCCGATGATGGCGAATTTCTTCAATAGTAGCAAAGATGAGGGCTTTTTGGTATGTTTAACAAACGGTGTGGAGGTGATTGTCGGCTGATAACGCGAAGGATAATCCAAGTATCGGGCTCAACTTAAGTTCTCCAGTCGAAGTAATGAGCCACGAAGTACCTACACCCCCGCCCCTCCATGCTCCCCCTAACCCCAACAGACTTTCCGCGAGCTAAACGGAAAATGCTCCGCCATCTTCCAATCCACGCGCGGCATCCGAATTCTTGAAATAATCATGCAAGCCTCGTGGGTCGACTTCTTCAACGCCCGCATCGAATCCATCTCCTGCGAAAACCCCTCCAACACCCCAACCGAAAACAGGATGGCCGCCCTCCACGAGGCCCGCCTAGCCTTCTCCTGCTCCGAGAAAGCAATGCGCAATAAACTGTCCTCTCCCCTCCTCCTCTTTCCCTCCCGCTGACGTAAACAGCGCCATATGGCAGGGCTACAAACGCATCAAAGACGCCGGCGGCTGGCCAGCACTAATTTTTGCCGAAGACGGCGTCTACACAATCTGTAAATACCGCCTCGGTTTCAAAGACGGGAGCTTATTTTTGCAACTCCGCGAGCTGCGGTCGGCGATAGAGTTGGCGGCCGACACGGTACAGCCGGATTGGCGAAGATTTTTGAAGATCGTGCAGATTGATACTGCGCCCGTGTACACTGGCCACCCGCACCAATGGACCATAGGGAAAAATGGCGTTCCGGTCCCCCTGAAGGAAAGTTATCCGTGGACTAGGGACTATGTACTGATTGAAGAGAGCGTGGTGGATACGACCCAGTGGAGCCGGGACCCGAGAAGAATCGCGGACGGGCCCACGTTTGTGTGCCCTGAGTGCAAGCAGGTGCAGAATGACGACCCGCAGGTGAATAGGTGTAGATGTTTTCTGGAGCTGTATGGCGGTGTAAAGATGCCGGCGCCTGTGCAGATCTTTGATACCGCGAGTGGCAAGGGGAATGGAGTTATCACGCGATTCGTTTGTCCTCCCCTCTTTCGTCTGAGCCGGGTTGATGAGGGATGTAGGAGCTACCGAAAGGAACAGCGATAGGCGAATTTGTGGGCCTGATCACGCGCGGGAAGGTAGGCGTGGATGTGATGGAAGGAGGCGGAGAGAGCGGAAAGTATCATCAGATCTCGCAGGGGAAGATTGGGAATTTTACAAGGTTTATTAATCACTCTTGTAACCCGAATTGCCAGTTTGAGCGGTTTGTGTGGATGGGGATTGAAAGGATTGTTGCTGTGGCTCTGCGGATGATAGAGGCGGGAGCGGAGGTTACGGCGGATTATTCCCGAGGTAGGTGCTGGGGATATGGGAAGGTATGCAGAGCTGACTGGTGATAGTGTATTGGGAGGGATTGGATAAGATTTGTAGGTGCGGTGAGCCTTGTTGTCGGTATTCGGGCCCGAGGGAGCTTAGGAGTGATGGTCAATGATGGTTGGGGTATCCCGAGTCTTGCACTGTGTATATTTAGAATAGACCGGAGACGAGGAGATGAATAGAAAGAGAAATAGATGCATATGACCGGTTGCGATTGCAGATTACAGCATCTTGTTGCTGACCGGCGGTTTCGACTCTCCTAATCAGTACATACGAATCATCATCTGCAACGCCGTGTGGGGGTGTTGAATGTTCCATAGCCAAATTGAAGCCCAACATGCCTTTGGGCGCTTTGTTCGCCCCCCGTAAACCGGCGTGTCTTGGCCATATCCCACCAAGCCGCCAAACTGCTATAAAACTGGCATCCTCGCTTTTTCCATACCTTTCTCTACTCCCCCCGTTCATCCTCGCTGTTAACGACCTTTTACGATTCTTGCGTTTCTGTTCCTCTGTCTCCGTGGGGAGTTTGCATTATGTCATCCGCAACACTAGCTCCCCCACTTCCCGCCGAGGAAAATAGCACAGGGTCTATCCGCCGCCGGCGAGATGCAGAGAAACCTGTAGATTCCTCCTCCTCCTCGTCGGAAATTTTCCAAGACGACTACACCTTCGAAAACCAGCTCGGCTGGCGCTCATACCGCATCCTCCGACCCGGCCGGGGTATGTACCACGACATCAAGCGTCGCCTCCCCTACTACCGCAGCGACATCACAGACGCTTTCACCTACCGCACCATCAACAGCACCGTGCGCATGTACTTCGTAAAGTAATTTTTGTTGAGCTCCGGTACGGACATTGTGGCTAACGAAAACGATAGCCTCCTACCGGCGCTGGCGTACACACTCGATATGTACCGGCGCACCGGATACTTCTATGGTGTCAACGAGGCGCTGCTATCGAGCGCGCTAGCGGCGATAGTGTTTTCGCTTCTTGGCGCACAGCCGATCACGATTGTTGGGGTTACTGGGTTGATATCGCTGTTTAATTTTACGATCTATGATATCATCGTCCAGTACGAACCGGGGATATACCCGCAGTTTATGTGCTGGACTGCGATCTGGGCGGCGGTGCTGCATTGGGTCGTGAGTGTGGCGAATTGGTGCGATTATATGCGGTATGTTACAGACTTCTCGAGTGAGGCGTTTGGGATGTATGTGGGAATTATTTATATTGGTGGGTTTTTTCTTGTCTTTTTTCGAGGAGAGGGGGAGCTGATGAAGGGGTGTACAGTGAAGGGAGTGGAGGAGGTTGTGGATGAGTTTACGCGTGGAAATGCGGATGGGTTTATGAGCTGTGTTGTGGCGATTTTGTTTTTTGGAACGGTGTATGCGCTGGAGGCGGTCGGGAGGAGTGTGTTCTTTGCGCCGTGGGTTAGGAGCTTTTTGGCGGATTATGCGTATCCGGTATGTATCTCCCTCCCCGGCCTTCCGGAATGAGCTGATCATGATAGGTCGGAACTATCTTCTGGGTCGGGTTCTGCCATATCCCTGGTACCCTCGCCGGGGTACACATCACGAAGCTGCCCATCACTAAAGCCTTCTTCCCCACCGTAAACCGCAGCTGGGTGATACCCTTCTGGGAGCTCTCAGCAAAGTGGGTCTTTGCCGCCCTACCATTCGGCTTCCTGATCATGCTACTGTTCTATTACGACCATGTATGTGCCCACCAGCTGCAGATTAGAGGATAGGCAAACTAACAACCCCCAGAACGTCAGCTCCCTAACCGCCCAAGCAAAACAATACCCCCTGAAAAAACCCGGCGGCTTCCACTGGGACTTCTTCCTCCTCGGCTGCACAACATTCATCGCCGGCATCCTTGGCCTCCCACTCCCCAACGGCCTCGTCCCACAGGCTCCCGTCCACACCGACTCCCTCTCCGAATACAAATCCACCCTCGAGATCATCCCCACCTCCGCCGGCGAGGGCGCCGAGATCAGAAGGCAGAAGATCGTGATCACACGTGTTGTTGAGCAGCGGGTGACACACCTTCTAATGGGCCTGCTGCTCGTCGGAACCATGACCGGACCCCTGCTCACCGTCCTTGGGCTTATGCCCCGCGCCTTGTTCGCGGGCGTGTTTTTGGTGGTTGGGTGGGGATCGATAGAAACGAATGGGATGACGAAGAAGCTGCTCTTCCTGGTCCGCGAGGGTCGGTTCGTGGATCGGAAAGACCCGTTGTTTTCTGTGCCGCGCGAGAAGGTCTGGGGGTACCTGGCCTGCCAGGGTGTGGGCGTCGTCGTGTGTGTGGCGATTAGCATGACGATTGCCGCGATTGGGTTCCCGGTGTTGATTTGTGCGTTGATTCCATTTAGGTGGGTGGTTATGCCGTGGTGGTTTGGTCGGGAGGAGCTGGAGAGGTTGGATGCGCTTACCGCGGATAATGGGGTTGTTTTGGCGAGTTTGGGGGGACGGCCGAGGGGGGGTGAGGGGGAGGAAGGGGCGGAGAGGCAGTGGGTTGGACGGGTGCATCGGTAGGTTAAGGTGGCTATGGAAATGTTCATGGTAGACATGGGGAAGTGGGGTAGTCTAGAACGGGATAGTATAGAAGAGGATACGATTTACGGCAGGATATCTGTGGATGATGGTTGGTCGCCTATCCTAAGCGACGACTTCACGTGTTTTGCGGAAGTTGCAAACCATGGGCACGTGCCGCACCGTCTGTGCCAACTTTAGAACCTGGCCCCGGCCAAGACGAGCACACGTGTGAAGACGCCCAGCATTTTGATCGGAGCCGAAAGTTAACCGAGAATTCGCTTGTGGCAAAGGAGCGGTGGGGGCCCAGAGCGAGAAATCACGAGGTAGGGCTAAACCCTCCCCCAGTACACCTCATCTGTCCGTACTTGCATGAAACTCGATCTGACGAACTCGTCGATTGCTATGGGTTTATAGCAGGTACGTCGCCTATACCTCATATTGCGGGTAGGCTAACAGACCTGGTCGCACGCGATGACTAACTCTGCTACACTATGAAATAAATAGAAGCAATAAGGCCGAATCCTCGATCGCACAAGCAATAAAGATAGTCATAGCGTGCGCATTTCAACGCAATATATTTTTTGCGCCCCTTAGTCCTATTTCTTTACTTTCACAGCCAGGATTCGAAGGCGACCCACAGAGTCTGTCAGGTTCGGATTCAATTAGTGGCGGTGAGACAACGGATATGTTTGAGACGGAGCTGGCTGGAACGCGTCTGCGCCGCAATCCGGGGTTGACTCGCCGGCTCTGAGTTGGGAAGGCGCAGTATCATGTGCGGTAAATCTCCGCGATAGGAACTTTTGCCTCAGATTTATTGCCAACTGCGGTATCGTGAATTTCAGGTGCGGCGGTCGCTTTGAACTTGCGCTCGGGGAAACTCTGGGTATGAATGCACCTCGATAACATATGGGGGGATGGATGAAGGGGGAGGGATGCAGCGGAGGTGCAAAGATAGAAACGACGTTTAGAAGAGTATAATATAGAAACAGAGGTATCAGTCTACAGCACGCTAACATCGCTTGCTTAATCGAAGCGACATCCTTAGCGTCGCCGAAGCAGCTACCTAGCAGACACGTGCTACAACACGCCTAGCTGCTGCGTTCACCATCCATATTAACTTGACATTGGTGAAGTGGCGCGAAAGTTACTCAACGAGTTCATTGGTATTTGTCTACTAACTTAGCCTCCTGGCCATGGCTTTCGGTACTCAATTCTGGGGCTGTTAACATGTTGGTTCTTGTCAAAACCGAGTGTTAATCCGAGAATTCACATGCGTCATAAAGCCAAGATAGAAGTTGGTCTCGGCACCTGCACACTCAAGTAGGGCTAAACCCTTCCCAGTTCACCTGTACTCCACGGTAGTCTCGGAACCCCGTGTACCACACTCCGAGACTAGCTTTACGGGACACGAACTGTTTTGAGGCTCAGCTGGCCATCTGCATCTGTGCCGAGATCTGAGGTAGGATGGAGTAATTCACTTTGGTTCCGCGAAGATACACGTTCATACCCTGTGAGGCGCTAAGTCACTACCCCTTGGCAGTGGTAAACTTCCGCTATCCATGAGGTGGAAGCTCTCATTTCGGTTTGTAGCAAGCTGTGGTTGTCGGAGCAAGTGGCGGTCGCTACAGGTAGCTATAGAAAGCATGTGATATGTACAAAAGGGACTATACTAGGTATATCTTGCCCATACACGGCTTCAAGAGAAGATTTAAAGAGTGCTTCAAATGGAGCAATCTCAACCTGTCTGTGGGTGCGCGCTGTTTGGCTGGCGAGTGCCCGTCAAGAGGAACGTAGTTGTAGTTTTGGGGGAGAGTATTGATGTTATTTGTTCAGAGGGCTCTCGTAAACAGACTTTCACCTCACTTCGCCACGATACGATGGGCCATAGCTCGCGGGCTCGGCTACGGTCTGGGCACGGGTACACCCTCTATGGTATATATGCAGATGGTGAACCTTCCTGCGCTTGCTTGTTAAGCCATCGCATGCTGGTGCTTATTGAAAATATTCACATCTTGCGTACTATATGTTAATATGATCGGTATTTACTCGCTATAAGTTATCAATAATTATCTAGGTATATAAATCAAAGCTGGACAGTGAATAAAGGAAATAATTTAATCTACACAACCAAGCACAATAAACCACCGCACAGAGCGTATTCTCCTGTGTTATCCAATGGATACAAAAGGTGGTGAGAACAAAGATAAAGTCTACTCTCCCTAAATTTTCTCAAAGTCGGGATCGAGAAAACTAAGTAGTCTAGATAACAGCAATCTAATCAATCAATCCCATCAATCTAATATCACACTCCCCATTCGGTCAATCAAATATATCATCTCTAACTTCCTTCCTCCCTCTAGACTATCATAAGATATCCTGCCAGCTTTATCGGCCAAAGGCAGCTTTAAACCCCACCCTGAGCCCGACCAATATGGCACTACCAACCACCACGGCCTTACTGATCGAGAAGGGGCTCTCCTCCTCACCCTTTGTGCGAGTTCCGGAAGTTCGTGCGCCTTCGGCGGGTTGAGGTTTGGCTGACGGTTTATTGTATTGGCGTTCTCTCGGTGGCGGGGAATGCTCACGATACCGGGGCATGGTCTCGGCGTATTGACACCCGGTCCACTCTCTGGAATATGAGGGTGGCGGAACATGTACATAATACTGAGCGCTGGCTGGTAAGGTGCTTCGTGTGGTTGAGTTTGAGTGATAACCACAAGGTAATCGGGGTGGTATAGATTGCGCTGTAGGCGATACCGTCTGCACTGGGAGTGGTGCTCTCCACATTGGGAATAGCACCCTCTGCGGTGGCTGCGGTGGTGTTATCCTCGGCGCTGGAGATGGTATCATCTGCGCTACAGGTGTTATCTGTGGTGGAGGTGTTATCCTCCGCACCAAGGGTGGTATCTCCTGCACTGGGAGTGGTGCTCCCCACATTTGGGATGGAACCCTCTGC
>Ga0307515_10007384_pt1 | contig 21733 bp, 18 predicted proteins | sample 17_EM_MG_FD_194513 | JGI IMG/M metagenome (GOLD analysis project Ga0307515, IMG submission 194513) | Populus trichocarpa ectomycorrhiza microbial communities from riparian zone in the Pacific Northwest, United States - 17_EM | ecosystem: Host-associated > Plants > Roots > Unclassified | place...
CTACGCCGCTGTTTGAATACTTTAGGATAACGACATCGTCACATCCCAAAATCCTTCACATCTTCCACACAACCCATCTCGGCCCACTATTTGAATCTTGCTTCCGTAATGGGTGTAATTGACCCAATACCTCAATTGTCGTTACAATTTCATCCACGTTTAGAACCGAGAGCACACCAGTAACGCACCTCAGCCTAGTATCTCGACCGCTTTTTGGGACCTTCCCCCCGAGTACTCTCTGATCCATCGCACGTAGGGGTTTGACCACTAACACGTAATCGCGTAATCACCTGGCTGCCAGGACGTTTCAATTCGTCAACTAACTGCAGCCCTACCTCACCACGCCAAAGGAGGCATGCGGCTGGAGCTACGTTCAGCTCGACGGCACCGCCGCGGAGCCTAATGCAGTGGACTCTGGAGCTTCTTCAAGTTCTATCTCGCTGGTCCTCCACTGGGTGCAGACCCAAGCCTTATGGTTCGTAGAAATCTCGTGTACGTGATCAAGGTGGCATCTCGCCGATCCGAGGTCCTACTCCGTTGTCCACGAGTAGGACGGACCCCGTACCCAGACGTAGACACGCAAATGGGGTCGTATACGAGCCGAAGGGATTTCTCCACGTAATACTTCAACGTAGAAGTGAATGCCCGGATAGCCGCTTCGTCATACAACATCCCAATCTTCATCGCGAGGACATCATCATCATCGAGTACGGACTCTAGTCAATGGAGCCCCTCACAGGCCGGCGTCAGGCAGTGAACTGCGGTTGATTATGGACTCACCTGATCTTGGAGGAATTACTCGGGACAAGCGTGGGCACTACGGATGCCGGTGGTATTCTGGGCAGTGAGAGCTGTGAGGACACTTGTCCCGTGGCAGTTCAACGCGGTGAACATCTTCAAGTATGCCCAAGGGATCAGCAAATCTCCTAAAGAGGGGAAGGCCGGCTGACCTGGATCCCAGCACCTCCAAATAGACCACTTCCCGCGATGGTCAATGCGGTAGGTAAGAACATGACGCCGGTGGAGACAGCGACGAACACGACAACATCCACTGGTACTCAGTTTCCGGGCGGGGAAACGTAATAACGAGAGCATATCAAGTCAGTACGTGGTTCTCAGAGTGCGGTCGCCGAGGAAAGTTCTCACGACTATTCATCCGCGCTCGAAAGGCGCAACAATACATGTTGGACGGGCAGTGGTCAGAAATCTCCAAGAAGGGAGTTACCATAAAACCCATTGCGGGCGGATGTCTATGCATCCAAATAAAAAGTACACTTGATTTTTACTATAAAGCCGTCACCTTTATCCACTCGACTGCAGTCCCACTTGCGTAGCACACCCGGTACCCAGAGTATGGCTAACCTCAATGGCCTCATCCAACAACTTTCCAACCACCAAAGCACCGAGCAGCCTACCCGCAGAGAGGTGTCTCTGGCCCGTTCGTATCGACAATCTCTTCATCCTTGGGGGCGTTGACAGTGTACATTTTGACGTTGTCAGGACAGCTGGAGCAGATAGCGATGGTTGGTTGAGCACCACGGATAAGCAGGACAACACGATCGCGGTCGGGTTGGATTTTGGTTGTTGAGCGAGAGCCTTGGTGACGGTGAGGAGATCCTTGGGGTCGGGAAGAGGGTTCGCACTGGCCCAAGCTTCGGCTTCGATCCCGCTGCCGAGAATAGGGAAGGACTTTCTAGAGTTGGGCATCGGAAAATTGAGCATTAAAGGGAGCAGGGAGGCTGGGAACGAAGATATGAGGGAATAATCCATGTAAGGTCAGATTCGGAGGATACCTAACCGGTCCATCCTACCTCTCCCTTCCCCGGAGCCTTGATGAGCTCCAGGATAGACTCGGTACCGTGAGGCTAGAAGTAACCCTCGACGTAATAGATCTTGGCGGCATCGACGAGGGGGGCGCCACCTGGTGATGAGATATCCCCGTTTCGCTGGTACGCCTGCTCGTTCCAATGCACTTGTGTTCCCCGTCCTGCCTTCTGAGGTTAACCAATTCGAGCATGGCATCTCATCCCTCGAACTTGAATCACTGATGAGGCCGGTAGCGGGTATCGTGGGGAGAGAGAATGGAGGATAGTTGGATGGAAGCGGGGCGAGAGCAGCTGCGTGGTGAACGAGATCGACGAGAGCGTTTGGAACGCCGAGAAGAATGGTAGGATATGTTTTCAGTCCTCTTCTTTATCAGGATGGAGACGACGTCGAGGGGAACGGTGAGACTTGTCCTCACCAGATCGACGTCGAGAACGCTAGGTCGGTCCTCAGTGGACCGACGTCTCTCTCACTACTTCTCGGGCAGTCTTCCTCTGCTCCATCCTCTCTACGCCTCTTCCGACGACTCCTTTCTCTCCTACGGTCCCAGTCACGATCCTAACCACGGGCACGAGAAGACTCACCCCTCCAGCGCCTCTCCTTCTCAGCCTTCACAATTTCCTCAACCATTTGCTTCCGCTCCAACCTCGCAGCCTCCTCCCTCTCCGCCCGGGCTTCCTGGGAAGCTTGCAATTGTGCTTTGAGGATCACCTTGTTGTGGCCGTCCGTACTACGAATGATAGAAATGGTTTGTCGGTTTTAGTGGCATTTCCTGCGAACCTGAGTGATAATTATATGCGTCGTCTCAGATTCAAGTATGTATAAAAAAACGGGAGTGCCGCTTACGGAGGAAGATACGCTTGTATACCGAAGCTCCCGTATTGCTCAGCCTCCTTTTTGACCTCCTTAGGGATGAGCTCTTGGACGTAGCGGTCAACCTCATCCTCTTGTACGCTGTTGGGAACGGACAAGCCCGCTTGGGTACGCACGAGACCGGATACGACAGAAGATAGGCTGGAGGCTCCAGGTACGCTCGTTCAGGTGGCCAGCGGTGGTAACCGTGGTTGAGGAAGGTAACATGAGGTTTTTCCCACGATTAGTGGGTATCACACGAGACAAACAAACATCGTGAAGACTCGGACTTGGGAAGGTGTTGGTAAATTTCCGCCGGCGGGCCGGTGAGGTACCACTCGTTGCTTCCCAAAGCAGCCCGACCCAAAGCAGCCCGATTACCCGACCCAAAGCATTAAACCAAGACCCGGGCCTTGAAGGCGGCATGCCTCTCGTGTTCTTTCACCCGAAGAACGAATAATATAACGATCCAATTTCGTAGCACTGGCCGCTGGTACCAGTCACCAGCCGCACGCGTTATCTAGACAGGGGGCTCGCACTGGTTTCGGGGGTTACGTGGAACACCGCGAGCCTGGCTGTTCTTGTCATCCGAGATGCACGGCTTTTTTTCGTTCCACACGGGCCTGCCACTATGCAGTAATTTCCTAAGGCGAATATCAGTGTCTCGTCTTCCACGTTCCATCCTCTTGTCGGGGATGTACTGGAGATCGACGAATGTAGATCAGACGGAGCAGATAGAAAATCCGGGTCAAAGACTCAGTGTTGTGTTGGCAGTCGGCGAATCAAGCGTTTCCGGCGCGCATTGGATTGGCCACTCGGACGTGGGGTTTCCGGCTACACGAAAATGTGAAAGAATCCAGGCCACGAAAAAACCAGGTAGCAAAAGAAAATGGGCGAGTTCGACGCTGCCATGAGGGGTAACCCTCATAAATAACATTTTACTGAGCATTACGGACATACGTGACGAAGGCCATATCCTGGATCACGAAGACCTTGCCAACGTGAACGGAAATGGCGATTTCTGTTCCGCCCTTCGTATTGGAGGACTCGGGGAACACCGGATCGGGGTTTGAGACGGGGGGCTTCGTTGCTTTTCGCGCCCGATCTTTCGAGAACGGCAACACTGTTGTCTCCCGGCTTCCCTGTTACTGCCTGAGGGGAACTCGGGGGCTCGTCGTCCGGAATATCATCGTCGTCATAGTCGTAGCGGATCGTATAAGATTTTCTCCCCGTCGGAAACCTAGTTCTCAAGTTCTCCTTGGCTCCTCTCCCGCCGAGCACTGTCAGCAAGTTAGTTTAACTTAGATTAGGGTAAGTACCTTAGACAACTGAGGTCAGCGCACGAGAAGCGATCCGTGGAATGCGCTTCGCGACGTTTTCGTGGACAAAGAGCGCATTCGGTTTTCCAACACGTCCAGGCTTAGATGCACGTTTTGAAAGTACCCGGAACTTGGTATCGACGAACGTTCCAGTAGTGATTGAATCTATCAGAGCCTCTTGCAACGGGAATGGGATGGTCAAGGTCAAGGTCGCAACGTCCGCGAGCTGGGTTCTCAAACAAATTGACGCGATACACGCGGTGTGAGTGAAGTTGATTATCTTGAGCGTCTATGCGATATCCAATCCCCGCAGCGCCTGAAACATCAAAAGATGTTGGCAAACCTAAATCCCCTAAACAACAGTTAAAGTACATCATGAAAGGAAGCGATCGTGGTACTCTACATAATCCAAAAGTTGTAGCTTGAAGGTCAAGGTCTCGCAAAAAACAGACAAAGATTCTTGTATTCTTACCATTTCGAAGGTTCGAATCGAGCCACCGAGTTCACTCGCAAAGTCCCCCTCTGCCTATATCTCCACAAAAAATTCTCGACCATAGAAGGATCCAGGGGCACATCCGCCAGCCCAACCAGCATCTTGTCCTCTTCGTATTGCGGTCGGTATTTCCCGGCGAGGTTGTACAGGGTAATGTCCAGGGGGTCCCACAGTGCTAAGTGCGGGGACCCCAAAACGGGCGCAACCCTTAGCAAACGTAAAGAAACTTCGGAAAGCTGGGTGCTCGTGACGGTAGAGAGGCATTTCTCGACAAATTTGCAAGGCCGAGGGGGTTTTCCGTGACCCAACGAAAGGACAAGTTTGCGGAGGTTAGGACAGCACGCCAGTGAAAGTCCGCCGCAGTCGGCATCTTGAATTCATATGAGCGACACGTGACCGGAGACCGAGATGAGTCCACTCACCTGCCACACTTGCGAGGATGTGAAGTTCCTCCAACGATTCAGCACACGCCTCCACAAGAGGCCAATAATCCCGCCACGTATCGTAGTTGATATGTGTGAGAGTGACTCGGTGGAACCGTGGTTCAAGGATAGCAATGGCTTCGAAAACCTTTTTTGGCACCCGGCACGTCGGAATTCCCGATGCATGAAACTTTCCGCGTGGATGGGTTGAGAAAATTCCGATATCGGGCTCATGATGGGGATCACAAACGAGGTCGAGAGCCTTGGGAAGGCCGATGGTGGAGATGGAAAGATCATCGAGACGTGGGAAGTGGCTGATGAACATCGTGAGGATCGCTGGGTGGATAACGATCTGCCCCAGTGTCAAACGTGTCACATTTTCGAGGGAAGGACCAAAGGAATGAAGCATCGACGATACGTGGTCGGTGGTCATGCACCATTCCCAAATTGTCAACACCCGGAGGGCAGAAAAGGACTGGAGGTGGAAGATGGCATTGGAGAGAGCTGATGGGTTAAGCTCGGATGTGGAGAACGACATAGACGAGGGATAGAAACCTGATAGGACCAGAGTTTTGACGAGGGAGGAAGGTCCCGACGATCCTGGACGGATGCAAGCACACCAACGGCGCAGGTTCCTTACGGAGATGAAATCTACTTGTACGAATAGGTGCTTCCGGCTACGAGCAGACCATTGAATACAGACCAAAGAACAGGCTTTGAGGCTGTCTCTGTCATCGACGTAGTCAATGATGTGGTCGATAAGTTCCTGCGGCAGTCTGGACATGGTGATGGTCGTCGTTCAACAGGCTCCGCTCGTCTCGATCTGATCTTGGAGATATCGTGACTCTTCGATCGCATGCCTCTGTCTCCGAGGCCACAACCCAACCCCCTTCGCACCCGTTTGCAGCCTCGGGTGTGCATCCACCCGAGCCCGCTTGTTTGCTCTTAGACACACAAAAGCCGTGGTCAGTGGTCTTCGCTAGGGGATCTAGCATCTTTGAATCCTCAACACGAGATGGCCAACTCGCCGGTGACGGTCCCTGAGCAACGTCCTATCCTGGTCTGCTCAATGTTCCGCTAGAAACTGGAGGGTATGGCCGCCGGGATCAGCAGTACATTGTCTATCAGGGAGAGTTTTTAATGCGGCTCGCCTGTCTTGGATCAGGATTCTCATCTTTCACTGAAAGTTGTGCACAATTGAAGATAGTCCCTCTCCCTGGACGAGACTGTTGGACGTGGGGAGGACCACGAGAGGCCCGACGGCGACCATTTCAATGTCAACGACCGCCAGCGAAGCGGACAACTTCCCGGAACGCCAAGGAGCCCGACAGAGCGCCCGATGCTTCCCGATGCGGAACTTGGGCGTGTAGAGTGCGCGAAATTAGCGAGGTCGCCGTGCTTATCCTCTCAGTACTCACTCCAGATCCTGTATACTGCTGTGGTTCCCTCGTTGTGGACTGCCGCCCTCCTGGTGATCCACCGCACATCCAGATTATCTCTTGTGAATTGATGCATGACGCAAGTATCTCAGAGACCTGTCCGCTCTCCGCTGCAGTTTCTTCCCGCCAAGTGATTGCCGGCGTCTTGGATGTCATATGTCCTGCCTGCGATTGGCCGTTCTGTATTCTCCCTGTATCATGTGTCCCTGGGTTCTTTGCCCTGTCGGCATTAGGGTACCGTCCGCCCGGAATTCAGGCAAATAGTTCGAAATTCATTTCATGCATCCGTGGGTTACTTGTTTTTGACGAACCGGCTGTTCTTGCTACCCAAGGCACATGGCTTTTTTCGTTCCACACCCTGCGACTGCGTAGTCATATTCTGGGACAAGTATCGATGTCTCATCTTCCATGTTCGTCCTCTTATCGAGGCTGTATCAGGCAATATGGGGGATCCACCGAAGTCCGGCGGTTGGAAAGATGGATGTGTGGAGGATGTCGATGAGTGACAAAGGGATGTTTCGAGAATGTAGATCAGACGGAGCAGACAGGGAATACAAGTCAGAGACTCAGTGTTATGTTAGCAGTCGGCGAATGGAGTATTTCTGGACGGTATAGGCTGGAATCCAGCCTCAAGTTCAGAGCTCAGGTTTAGAGAGGGGGGAGCTCTGAATTGACAAGCCTTGGACGGGAGACGAGGATGGCAGTCGATCGCACCCATCTTCAAACGCTGCAGCTCTCTCCACCAAGTGTGCCTGTTAACTTGCGCGAGGCGCGTCATGACACGATTGCCGCTCATCTCTGTTGGCGTTCGGAACCTTCCTCACAGCCTTCACGCCGCACGGCTCTCTCTCAACTACCTCGAGTTTCGACCATGGAGGCCAAGTCCCAACGACTCAACGAGCGGGAGGGCGCCACTTCAGCGTTGAATACGGCCGTCGAAGACTTGAACGTCGCGGAGAAGGCATCGAGCATCCCACCAGCCAAGGCAATTTTTGGGTCCGTCATCGTCCTTCTTACGCTAATTAGGGTACGTTTTCTGCTCTTCTGCAATGATCTGCTCCGGGTTCACACTCAGCTAGGACTCGACGGCCAACAAACAGGATTGTGTTGAGGTCGGGTTGCTCTGCGCCGATATCTGCCAAGCGCTTGACCAGGGGACGAACGGAAAGAGGCCGGACGAGTTCAATCAGACCGTCCACGGTGCGATAAACCGATTGACGTCGTGAGTAGGCTAGCGATGTGCACTTCGACCCATCCACTAAAATTCTCTCGATCGCAGGATAGTGGCAAACGTTCAGAGGGAACTAGTCAAGTGGGGCAGACGGAATGCGGTCTCCCGGCATTTCCATGCGAAGAAAGATAAAGAGACGGTCGTCGCCTGGAGGTTGGACCTCGAGAAGATTCTTCAGGTCTTTAACGTACGTTTTGTCGCGTAGGCGAGGCGCGTTGCTAACTTTCTGCCTCCAGAATGAACTTGCAACAAGCTCGGATGCTGCCATCCCTGCTGTTCATCACGATGTTACGAATACACACACCCTCGCTTCCAGCGTCCAGGCTGACGGTGCAAACACCGCCGTCATTGTTTCCGACAGTCACCGTAACACGTCAAAAAGCCCCGAGAATACACGCGGTAAAAATTGGATGGTAAGCACCTTTCGCGCTCTACCTGTCTCTGAGTAACCACTTGACACTCCTTAGGCTCACGCCAGGTCAGCGACCCTGACTAAAAATTAAATTAGTATCTAACGCTTGGATCCAGTGCACCCGGAGATTCACCGCCTCCCTTGCCAGGGAGCACGCATGGGACCATTTTCGACATTCGCAACGACCTCGCGAAAAACACCGCCATTGTTTCCGACATCCGTCGTGCCGTGCAGAACCAGGAAGGAAGTGGTAGTAAACATCTATCGGTGAGTGACAGTCACACTCTAACCGTCACCGAATGACCACTCACCGTTGCAGACTCAAACCAGGTCAGAAATCTCAACCATCAATGGCCCTATCGTCTTACATTTGAGAGTCCAGCATACCTGGGGAATCTCCCCCTCTGCCACCAAGGACCTTCTTCGGCCGCGACGAATTGATCGAGAAGGTGGTCGATCTCGCCGAAAAGCCCATCCCAATCGCTCTCATCGGTGTTGGCGGAATCGGCAAGACATCTGTCGCCCTGGCCGTCCTCCACCACGATCGGGTCAAGCAGCGATTTGGCCATCACCGTCGGTTCATCCGGTGCGACCGATTCCCCGCCTCGTCCGCCCACCTCCTCCGCCGGATTTCCAACGTCATCGGTGCGGGAGTTGACAACCCCGAGGATCTGACACCCCTACGGACATTCCTGTCCTCGAGGGAGATGCTGATAGTCCTTGATAATGCGGAATCCATTCTCGACCCGCGAGGGACGGATGCACAGAAGATCTACGACGTGGTGGAAGAGCTCAATCGGTTCGACAACATCTGCATCTGCATCACTTCTAGGATCTCCACCACTCCTCCGGGCTGCAAGCATTTGGATGTGCCAACGCTATCGATGGACGCGGCATACAATACCTTCTACGGGATCTACGACAGTGACGATCGATCGGACGTGGTCAACACCATCCTCGAACAACTTGACTTCCACCCGCTTTCGATCACGTTGCTTGCCACGGTCGCGCATCAGAACAAGTGGGGCATGGATCGATTGACCCGAGAATGGGAGCGACGGCGGACGAGCGTGCTGCAGACCCAGCATAACAAGAGTCTCGCTGCCGCGATCGAACTCTCGCTCGCTTCTCCGATGTTCCGAGATCTTGGATCTGATGCCAGAGCACTTCTCGGAGTTGTCGCATTCTTCCCGCACGGTGTCGATGAGAATAACCTCGACTGGCTGTTTCCGACCATCCCCGACAGAGCCGACATTTTCGACAGGTTCTGCATTCTCTCTCTGACTTATCGGAGCAACGGATTCGTCACGATGCTTGCACCACTCCGAGATTACCTTTCTCCGAAGGATCCAATGGCATCTCCACTGCTCTGCGCCACCAAAGAGCATTATCTCACCCGCATGTCAGTCAACATTGATCTGAACGACCCAAACTTTGGAGAAACGCAGTGGATCATGTCGGAGGACGTAAATGTCGAGCATCTGCTCGATGTTTTCACGACGATCGACACAAATTCAGACAGCATCTGGGACGCCTGCGGCAATTTCATGGCGCATCTCACTCGTCACAAGAAGCGGCTCACCATTTTGAAGTCAAAGATCGAGGGGCTTCCAGATGATCATCGCTTCAAGCCGGGATGCCTGTTTCGCCTCGCCCTGTTGGTTTTCTTCCTTGGAAATATGGCGGGGCACAAAGAGTTCCTTGTTCGTGCCTTAGAGCTCTGGAGAGAGCAGGGGAGTGACCCTCAGGTTGCAATGACGTTGATGGCTCTATCTTTCGTTAATCAGACAGTAGACCCCTGCGAGGAGGGGATGCAACAGGCAAAAGAAGCATTGGAGATCTTCGAACGGCTTGGTGACACAACGGCACAGGCTCGGTGTTTGATCAGCCTTGCTTTCTCGCTGTGTTCAGACACACAACTCGACGCCGCGGAAGAAGTCGCATCCCATGCGATGAATCTCCTCCCAGAGAAAGGCGAGGAATTTTACGTCTGCGAATCTCATCAAGCTCTTGGCATGATACACAGATACAAGGGGAAGACCGAGAAAGCAATTCACCATTTCGAAGCGGCCATTGAAATTGCGACCCCTTTCAATTGGTGCGACTCCCTGCTTTCGACTCATCTCACCCTGGTACAGCTATTCCGTGATGAAGACAGGCTCGACGACGCACAAGCTCACGTTGAACGCGCCAAGTTGCACGCGGTCAATAACCCATACTACCTGGGTCATGCGACGGAGGAGCAGGCCACGATTTGGTACAAGCAGCACAGGCTCGAAGAGGCGATGTTTGAAGCTCTGCGCGCGGCAGATATTTTCGACAATCTTGGGACTGCGGGGGATGCGGAGCGCTGTAGAAAGCTCCTTGGAGATATAGAGAAGGGACTGAACGGTCCGGTTTCCCCTGGTCAATCTGACCTCAATCGTGAGCTCCTGTAAATGGCACCGCTTCGTGCGCGTACTAACTCTTCGTTCTAAGCTTAGGGAACCGAACGATACCATCAACGGTTGCGTTGGCATCCTCCCGTGGGTCACCGAGGCCTCGTTCCTTCGCCCGCCTTTCCTTGCGTTCTTTGATATTGTCATTTTCTTTCTTTCCGAGAATGTTCTCCCGGTCCACCTCATCTACTCACGCATGTTGTTTTATATCTGATGCACGATGTCCTACCAACTATAGCAATATGCCTCCTGTACATGTGTCATGTCTTTTTATCTCCCTCGTTGTAATTGTTGTACATGCATATACGTATCTCGCAAATTTTCTGCGATTATCCCAAGGTTTGGCTTAGAGATGCCGCGATCACCAGCCGTTCACCTTACCTGTTCGAATTCCCCATAAGCGGGATAAACCTTGGGCCTGATCGATATCGAGCGATGTTTGAACGACTCGGAGCTTGAAGTTCGTTGCTGTCCTGCCAAATCCCTCTACAATAGTATGTTTCTTTGCGCGTGCACGTGTACCTCGCGGATTTTCTAGGACAATCCCATAGTTTTTCCCGAAGACACCGCGATTTCCACGAAGCCAAGTTGCCTTGACCAGCAACGCCCGATCGAGAAGTTCAATATAACGGTCGCCGTCTCACAGAACCCCTCCAAGTCCGCATCGTGGACGAGCTATGGTATATGGCACCGACCCTAACGGTTACTTCACGGTGGGAGCATCTCCAAAACCAACCCGAGGGGTTCACGGTGACGCCGAACACTCGAGCCTAGGCTTCGTGTTGGCTGAATGAGTAACAGAGTCAATCTGAGATTCTTGTTAACGTCGGAGGTTCCTTACGGAAGTTAAATCTACTTGTACGAATAGGTGCTTCCGGCTACGAGCAGACCATTGGTCGCAGTGAGTACAGACCAAAGAACAGGCTTTGAAGCTGTTCCTGTCGTCGACGTGGTCGATGATGTGGTCGATAAGCTCCTGTGGCAATCTGGACATGGTGATGGTCGTCGTTCAACAGGCTCCGCCCGTCTCGATCCCGGGATCTTGGACATATCTTTGATCGCACACCTCTGTGTCTCCGAGGACGCAACCCCCTTCACACCCGTTTACAGCCTCGGATATACACCCACCCGAGCCCGCTTGTTCGCTCTCAGACACACAAAAGTTGTGGTCAGTGGTCTTCGCTAGGGGGTCTAGCATCTTTGAATCCTCAACCCAACTCGCCGATGACGATCCCTGAGCGGCGTCCTATCCTGGTCTGTTCGATGTTCCGTTAGAAGCCGAAGGGTGCGTCCGCCGGAATCAGCGGTGCATTGTCTATCAGGGAGATTTTTTAATGCGGCTCGCCTGTCTTGGAACAGGATTCTCGTCCTTCGCTGAAAGTAGTGCACAAAGATAGTCCCTCTCCCTGGACGAGTCTGTTGGACGTGGCGAGGACCATGAGAGGCCCGACAGCGACCATTTCAGCGTCAACGACCGCCGGCTCCGTAGTGGAAGGCGAAACAGACAACTTCCCGGAACGCCAAGACTCGGAGTCTGACGGAGCGCCCGCGGATGCTTCTCGATGCGGAACTTGGGCGTATAGAGTGCACGACTTTGAAAGCGAAGTCACCGCGCTTGTTCTCTTTATACTCGCTCTGGACCCTGCATACTACTACAGTTCCCGCGTTATGGATCACCACCCCGCGCCTGAGATAAGATATTGAAAAACAAATCCCTCGAACAGCGGTTATAATAAGGTGTATCATGAAAGGAGGCGATGGCGGCACTCTGCATAAACCCGAAATTGTAGCTTACTCAAAAGTCAAGGCCCCCAAAAAATAAACAAAGATTCTTGCATTCCCACCCAGCGTGAGGCTTCCCACGTCGTTGACCGTTGGTTGGTTGGCAAATTCCAACCCCAGGTTACAAGTGAACGCGTCCCCTACTGCCCTACGACATAGATCTGTCATCCGCCTCGTGGTGGGTACAAAAACCGTGCGCCGCACCACCCTCCCTCGGCGGCAACTTCGTCCACGTTAGTTCAGACTTTTTTTTACCGGCCTTAATGTACAGACAACGTGTGCATCATCGGGCGCAAGTGTTAATTAGAACTATTGAGTAACAGAGTGCAGCTGAGCAGTCGATACATACATCTTTACTTGAACTTTCCGTGACAGCTAGTACAGGCATCGACATTATCAACCCTGAAAGCCCCGCAACCAACGCACCTCATATACCACGGAACCCGGGGACACAGACCACAATTGATGCCACACCGGAGATTGCTTCGCGGTTGTTTGACACCACATTTCAGACATACCAGTTCCACAAAGACTTCTGGTAGCGACGACTTCATCTTGACACCTCCCGGTGCTTCCCCGCATCCCTGTTTGGCCCGTTCTGTGGGTTTCGAAAGAGCGGATGAGTCTTGTGGTGCATCACACTTAGCGGAATCCGACGTGAGGCTTGTGACACTGGCAGTTCCAGTCGTGTTGTTACTAAGTAACGGCCGTGATTGTGGCTGCGATGTGGTGGCAGGGGTGGAGGATTGTACTTTCGGAGTGGGGATATATGGCGCCTCCCTCTTGGGCTGAGGTTGAAGACGCGCCCGTAGAATTTCCGCCCCCTTCATGAGCACCTGCTCGCTACGTTTCTGAATGGACCTTTCGAAGACCAACTCCATGGCTGCTGCACGATGGGAATTTAGACCCGACGAAGAGCTCCGAATGACGTTGGAGACCAAAGCACGATCAACCGAAGGCTTCAACTCAGACTGGAAGAGCTCGTGCTCCATTTCTCTGACACGCTCGTGGCTGTGTAGGAGTTACGTCAGCACGATGGGTTGTCAAGAGTCCTGGAATAAGTTGTTACCTCGCAGTGAAGGGAGAGAACAACTCATGCACGATATTGTTCTTATCTAGCTTGGACCGAATATCCTCGAAGGCAGCATGGCAAAGTCCGGTCAAGCTGACCTAAGCGAAAGAGCTATCGATAACCCCGTCCTTTCGAAACGGTGTGAGACAAACCTTGTCTGCTAGGCAATAAACAGACTTTGGAGAGCACGGTTCAACCATAACAGCACCAGGAGATGGGGCACTGAGCCCTGCAAAATCCTGCAGAGATGTTCTGTCTTCTTGAGAGCAGCCGTCCTTGGCCTCCTTCTCGGGGGTAACATCCTGCAAACTGAGGTTTGCGAATGCGATCCGGCCGGTATACATGAAAAGGAATATGGCACTCCAACTGCACCAAGAGATCAGCAAGACCTATTGTCACCCAGGGCAATGGCTTACGTCTTTGCCCCCCCTGACTTCAACAGAAGCGCGGGCTCCATCGGTAAGTTTGCGGATGTAGGATTTTCTCTGATACTGGAGAGAGCAAACTAAATTCATGGCGAAGAATTGGGAATGAATCAACGAACAGCTTTGAACAAGGGTAACGCTCCGCGGAGCCCTCCGGGTCAGGATCCTCGTCGTCAATGTCGCTGTCATAGCCATCTGCACATCGAGGAGGTGGTGCTCTCTGTGCTCTGAGTTTCGATGAATCTGGAACGATGAATCAACAGCCCATCCACACATGATCCAATGGAGTGACTTACATGCTACTAGCTTGGACGTGAAACCCCCACCCACTGTACTACAGAAATATATCGGTCGAATCTTCGGCAAACCGGTCGATGACCGTGACTCAACCGTATAAAACTGGGAGTCGAGGAATGTCCCGCTGGTCAGGGAGCTGGCAAGTGCCCACTTAAGCCCCTCCCAGTTTCCGCTGGTGGCCTCCTGGTCGGGTGGCTCTGCAGCCTCGGGAGGCGGCATTGCCTTGACCGAGTCATAATTCTCTATGAGCTCGTAAAGATCTGGGAGGATGTGCTCTGCATGCGGCAATTCCCCATGAGCGTAGCTCCTGATTTTCGCCTTCAATAACCCTAATGTAGGGCCAGCGCTGGAAATTACCAGCTCGGTTGCCAGCTGCCTGAGTTCGAGTTCTCTCAACTCAGGGTACCTGTCGATCCATGGGAACTTGACCGGCCCGAGTGAAAGAGGGTAACGCACCAGGAGGTGTACTTGCTAAAGACTTCCTCGGTGATGTTGCACCTTAAAGAGAGCAAGTCCAGATGGATCTGTCGCAACGCGAGCTCCTTCAACTCGGGTATGTCATACTAGAGAAGGTGTCAGTCCGAGCTAGCAGAGCGCACGCGGGAACTCGTCACCTTGTCGGCGAGTCTGTAGATGGATTTGGGTGATGGGTTAGGAATTCCGTACGATTCCGATATCTCCTCATGAGCACGGGCACTGCGCCTTTCTGTGGAGCCGCAAGGCGCGAACTCAATCTTATTTGTGTACAAGTACTGAAGCATCGCCTGGAATCTGTTACAAATATCTTAATACACGCGCTGGAGAGGCTGGGAAACGGACCTACGTGACGAAGGCCACATCCTCAATAACAACGACCTTACCAATGTGAGCGGAAGAGGCGGTTTCTGCTCCGCCCTTCGTATCGGACGACTCAGAGAACACCGAATCGAGGTCTGAGACAGAGAGGATGTCAGAAAGTTCGCTGCTCTTCGCGTTCGATTTTTCGAGAACGACGACATCGCTGTTTTCCGACTTCTCCGTTACGACCTGAGGGACACTCTCGGGCTCATCGTCTGAAATATCCTCGTCGTCACAGTCTTCTTCAAGGTCACTGTCCTCCTCATACTCGTAATGGCTTGTATAAGCCTTTCTATATGCTGGAAACCTAGCTCTCAAGTCCTCCTTGGCCCCTCTCTCGTCGAGCACTGTCGGTGAGTTAGTTAAACCTGGGGTACCTTAGACAACTGAGGTCAACGCACGAGAAGCAAGCCGTGGCACGCGCTTCGCGACGTGTCCGTTAACGAAAAGTGCCTTCGGCTCTCCAGCGCGTCCAGGCTTAGATACACGTTTTGAAAAGAGCCAGAACTTGGTATCGACGAACGTTCCAGAAGTGATTGAATCTCTCAGAGCCTCTTGCAACGGGAGTGGGATAGACATGGCCAAGATAAAGTGATGCACGTGGTTTGAGAGGCTGGTTATCTTTAGCGTCTATGAAACACCTTATTATAGAGTAGCGCCCAAGACATAGAAATATGTTGGCAAACCCAAACCCCCGAACGATAGTAAAGTACACCATGAAAGGTTGTGTCCTCGTCTTTGGGCGATTTGACTCAAGTTGCAGAATTCACTCGCAAATTCCCCTTCCCCCTATATCTCCACAAGAAACCCCCGGCCACAGAAGGATCCAAGTACACATCCGCCAGCTCGACCAGCCCTCATGTCGCGGTTTGCATTTCCCGGCGAGGTTAGGCAGAGGGGAACTGGGGATGGGAGATTCCATTGGAGAGGGTTGATGGATAAAACGACGCAGATGAGGAATCAAAACCTGATAGGAGCAGAGTTTTGACGAGGGAGGAGTCCGGACATGATGATGGTCGTCGTGCAACTGACTCGGCTGCTCGTCTCGATGACGTCTTCGAGCGACAACTTAATGTCGCTGAGGTTATGATTCACCCCTCACCCGTTTAGAGCCTCAGACGCACATTCACCCAACCCTAATTTTCCGTCCTCAGAAGCCATGGCCGATGCTCTTGGCCAGGAGATCCGGCTCTTTGACTCGCATTCTCAAAGCGACAAGGCCAACTTGCCGGTGGCGATCCCTGAGCGGCGTCCTATCCTGGTCTGTTCGATGTTCTTTTAGAACCCGAAGGGTGCGCCCGCCGGAATTAGTGGTGCATTGTCTGCCGAGGGGAGTCTGTAATGCGACCCGCCTGGCCTGGAACAGAATTTTTGTCTTTCGTTGAAAGTAATGCACAAAGATAGTCCCTCTGCATGCACGAGTTTGTTGGACGTGGGGAGGACCCGCATGAGAAGCCCGAAGATGATCGTTTCAACGTCGAATCGGTAGAGAAAGGCAAAGCGGACAACTTCCCGGGACGCCAAGCAGCCTGAAGAGCGCCCGATGCTTTCGATGCGGAACTTGGGCGTGTAGAGTGCGCGAAATTAGTGAAGTCGCAGTGCTTATCCTCTCAGTACTCACTCCAGATCTTGTATACTGCTGTGGTTCCCGCGTTATGGACTGTCACCCCCTCGGTGGTCCACCGCACATCCAGAGACTGCACGCTTATCTCTTGTGAATTGATGCATGACGCAAGCATCTCAGAGATCTGTTCTCCCGCCAAGTGATTGTCGGCGTCTTGGATGTCATATATCCTGTTCTCGGGCTCTGCCCTGTCTGCATTAGGCTTGCGCTCAGAGAGATCAAGGAACACGGTACCGTCCGCCTAGAATTCAGGCAAATGGTTCGGGATTCATTTTGTGCATCCGTGGGTTACTTTGCTTTTGACGGACAACGCCCTGGTCGAGGGTGCCAGCGGGGGGACCAAGGAGGGTTTCGCATTGTGGTTACGTGGATCACCGCGAGCCCGGCTGTTCTCGCCATCCGAGGTACACGGCACTTTTCGTTCCGCACTCTGCGACCGCGTAGTCATTTTCCGGGGCGAATATGGGTGTCTCGTCTTCCACGTTCCGTCCTCTCGTCGAGGCTGTAGTACTGGGCGGTATGGGGATCGACGGAGGTCCGGTGGTTGGAGAGAGAGGTGTGTGGGGGATGAGTACTTGAGTACTAGGTGCCAAAAAAACAGTGGGTGTTTCGGAAATGTAGATCAGACGGAACAGACAGGAAATCCAAGTCAAAGACTCAGCGTTACGTCAGCGGTCGGCGAATGGAGCACTTCTTCAGGGCATCGATGATCCTGGACGAGAGGGTCAGCCGATCGCCCCCACCTTCAAACGCTACATCTCTCCACAAAATGGGCCTGTTTGCACGGGGCGCGTCACGAAAACATTACCGCATTCCGACCGACCCGGATGGTCATCGTGACTGCCATCAGGGGGTGCGCCCGCCGGACTTTCGAATGCAAGTGTTGTCAGTCATCGGTCGTCAGGGCTCTAGAGTCCAACAAGCCTGCACTTCGTCTAACATAGCTGAGCGGGCTTAAGCGCTTAGGTCCTGCCACCCTCTGCCAGGCCCCTTTTTCGGACGTGCCAATTACCACTAGGCTGACAATACACCAGGCACGTGCCATTTTAGCAGGTTGGCAGCGTTCGAACTGCCTCCAACCCTGTGTCCATCGCTAGGCTCGACTTTATGTTATCATTTTTTTCGCGGTCCCGAGTGGGTGACTATTCGTAACACCAGATAATATCATATCCATCATAAAAGGGTGCCATTAGCCGAGGTTTATTGCTCAGTATCTGAGAACTTCCACATCGTGTGGACCAACAAAACTGGGGGATCAGACGTTGTGGTGACACCAGCGTATGGTGGGGTTGAGGTAAGTGGGGTCGCCATCTTTCTCGTCCCCCGTAGTTTGGAAGGTCGGCCGGGTTTCGAGCAAAACAACCGAGGCGCCGAATTCCAGTTGCGCGGTTTGGAGACAATATCCATGCTCCGACGCAGGGGTCGGGGTCCTGAAGCGTACACGGTGTAGCCTTATGGACAGTCACCCAGTCACCCAGTGACACCACTTGGGCCGATTCGGTGTCACTCAGTACTCAGAACCAACCACAGCGGCGGTGGGCCGGATGACAGCGACAGCCTGACCCGGACGGCAGCTGGTAAGTGCTATTTTTTTTTGTCATCAACCGACCCCGCCGGGTTGGTCGGAATAGTACAGTAAGTGTTAGGGTTCGGAACCTTCCTCGCAACCTTTACACCGCACGGTTCTCTCCCAACTACATCGAGTTTCGACCATGGAGGCCAAGTCCCAACGACCTAATGAGCAAGAGGGTGTTATTTCAGCACTGAACACGGCCATCGAAGACCTGAATCTCGCGGAGAATGTTTCGAGCATCCCACAAGCCAAGGCCGTTTTTGGGTCCGTCATCATTCTTCTTGCGTTAATCAGGGTATGTTTCCTGCTCTTCCGCCACGATCTGCTTCGGGTTCACACTCAGCTAGGATTCGATGGCCAAAAAACCGGATCGCGTTGAGCTCGGGTTGTTATGCACTGATATCTGCCGAGTCCTTGACCGGGGTACGAATGGAAAGAGGCCGGACGAGCCCAATCGGTCCGTGTACGGCGTGATAAACCTATTGACGTCGTGAGTGAGCTAGTGATGTACACTTCGACTCGCCAACTAAAATTCTCTCGGCCGCAGGATGGTAGCAAACATTCAGAGGAAGCTAGTCAAGTGGGATAAACGCAGTGCGGTCCTCCGGCATTTCCGCGCCAAGAAAGATAAAAAGACGGTCACCGCCTGGAGGTTGGACCTCGAGGAGATTCTTCAGGCCTTTGACGTACGTTCTGTCGCTTGAGTGAGGCCCATTGCCAACTTTCTGCCCCCAGAATAAATCTACAATAAACACAGATGCTGCCGTCCCCGCCGTTCGTCATGATGACACGAACACCCACATCGTCACTTCCGGCGCCCAGAACGACGTTGCAAACGCCGCCGCCATTGTTTCCAACAGTCACCGTAACACGCCAAAAAACCCCGAGATCAGATGTGGTAAAGATCGGATGGTAAATACCGTTCGCGCTCTACCCGTCGCCGAGTAACCACTTAAAACTGCTTAGACTCATGCCAGGTTAGCGATCCCGGCTGGGGGTGAAACCGGTATCTAACGTTTGTGTCCAGTGCACCCGGAGAATTACCGCCTCCCTTACCGGGGAGCACGCATGGGACCGTTTCTGACATTCACGACGACATTACGAAAACCCGCGCCATTGTTTCCGACATCCGTCGCGCTGTTCTTCAGAACCAGGAAGGAAGTAGTAAAAATCTGTTGGTGAGTGATAGTCACACTTTAAGTCACTGAATGACCACTCACAGTTGCACAGACTCAAACCAGGTCAGTAATCTCGACCGCCGATGGTCCCATTATCTTACATCTGAATACAGCATACCTGGTGAATCTCCGCCCCTACCGCCAAGGACCTTCTTCGGACGCGACGAATTGATCGAGAAGGTGGTCGATCTCGCCGAAAAGTTTATCCCAATCGCTCTCATCGGTGCTGGCGGAATCGGCAAGACGTCCGTCGCGCTGGCCGTCCTCCACCACGATCGAATCAAGCAGCGGTTCGGCCACCACCGCCGGTTCATCCGGTGTGACCAGTTCCCCGCCTCGTCCACCCACCTCCTCCGCCGAATCTCCAACGTCATCGATGCGGGAGTTGACAACCCCGAGGATTTGAACCCCCTACGGACATTCCTGTCCTCGAGGGAGATGCTAATAGTCTTCGATAATGCGGAGTCCATCCTCGACCCGCAAGGGACAGATGCACAGAAGATCTACGATGTGATGGAGGAGCTGAGTCGGTTCGACAACATCTGCATCTGCATCACTTCTCGGATCTCCACCACTCCGGGCTGCAAGCATCTGGATGTGCCGACGCTATCGATGGACGCCGCATATAATACCTTCTACGGGGTCTACGACAGCGACGATCGATCGGACGTGGTCAACACCATCCTCGAACAACTTGACTTCCACCCGCTTTCGATCACGTTGCTTGCCACGGTCGCGCATCAGAACAAGTGGAGCATGGACCGATTGTCCCGGGAATGGGAGCGACGGCGGACGAGCGTGCTGCATACCCGACATAACAAGAGCCTCTCTGCCGCAATTGAACTCTCGCTGGCTTCTCCGATGTTCCGAGAACTTGGACCTGACGCCAGAGCGCTTCTCGGAGTCGTTGCATTCTTCCCGCACGGCGTTGACGAGAACAACCTCGACTGGCTGTTTCCGACCATCCCCGACAGAGCCGATATCTTCGACAGGTTCTGCATTCTCTCCCTGACGTATCGGAGCAGCGGATTCGTCACGATGCTCGCACCACTCCGAGATTATCTTTCTCCGAAGGACCCAATGGCATCTCCACTGCTCTGCGCCACCAAAGAGCGCTACTTCACCCGTATGTCAGTCGACATCGATCTGAACAATCCCAACTTCGTGGAAACACAATGGATCATGTCAGAGGACGTAAATGTCGAGCACCTGCTCGATGTTTTCACGACGATCGACATAAACTCAGACAGGGTCTGGGACGCCTGCAGCAATTTTATGGCGCACCTCTTTTTTCACAAGAAGCGGCTCACCGTTTTGAAGCCAAAGATCGAAGGGCTTCCGGATGATCATCAGTCCAAGCCAAAATGCTTGTTTCGACTCTCACTGTTGGTTTACTTCGTTGGAGATCTGGTGGAGCAGAAGCGACTCCTTGCCCGCGCCTTAGAACTCTGGAGAGAGCAGGGAAGTGACCTTCAGGTCGCAATGACACTGACCATACTATCTGTAGCTAATCGGGTAATGGGCCTATACGAGGAAGGGATCCAACAGGCGAAAGAAGCATTGGAGATCTATGAACGGCTTGGTGACACGGTACAACAGGCACAGTGTTTGATCCGCCTTGCTTTCTCGCTGTGTTCAGATACACAGCTCGATGCCGCTGAAGAAGCCGCATCCCGCGCGATCAATCTCCTCCCAGAGAAAGGCGAAGAAGACAGCGTCTGCGAATCTCATCAAATTATCGGCATGATATATCGGTCCAAGGGCGAGACCAAGAAGGCAATCCACCATTTCGAGATAGCTCTCGGAATTGCGACCCCTTTCAATTGGCACGATCACCTGGTTTCGACTCATTTAAACCTGGCAAAGCTGTTTCGCAATGAAGACAAAATTTACGACGCACAAGCTCACATTGAACGTGCCAAGTTGCACGCAATCAACAACCCATTATACCTGGGTCATGCGACGGAGGAGCAGGCCATAATATGGTACAAGCGGCGCAGGCTTGAAGAGGCAAGGTCTGAGGCTCTGTGCGCGGCCGATATTTTCGACAAGCTTGGGACTGCGGAGGATGCGGAGCGCTGCAGAGAGTTCCATGACGATATAGAGGAGAACTGAACACCCTCGTTTCCTCTGGCCAATCCGGCCCTTAGTAATTGTGAGCTCCTGTAAATGGTACTGCTTCCTGTGCGTACTAACCCTCCGTTCTAAGCCCAGGGAACCGAACGATGCAATCGGCGGTTGCGCTGGGTTCCTCAGATTCGTCCTCCCGCGGGTCGCCAGAGCCTTGTTTCTTCGCCCTGCCTTTCCTTGCATTCTTTAACATTGTTACTTAATTCCTCTTCGGGAATGTTCTCTTGGTCTACCGAGTCATCTGCTCACGCGCGCGTGCTGTTTTATATATGTTGTCCTACCGACTGTGGCTAGCGATATGCCTCCTGTGTTATGTCTTTTTGGCTCGGAGATGCCGCGACTGCCAGCCATTCACCTTAACTGTCCGAATTTCCTACAACTACAA
>Ga0307515_10007385_pt1 | contig 21732 bp, 19 predicted proteins | sample 17_EM_MG_FD_194513 | JGI IMG/M metagenome (GOLD analysis project Ga0307515, IMG submission 194513) | Populus trichocarpa ectomycorrhiza microbial communities from riparian zone in the Pacific Northwest, United States - 17_EM | ecosystem: Host-associated > Plants > Roots > Unclassified | place...
CTTTGCGTGTAGAAGTCCTACCCACTAAGCCTTCGTCTCCCGCCCGGACTAGGTTGGGCCTGCACTGGTTGGTCTCCGGACGCCCCAGTTCACATATCCAACACCCTGGCGAGCCTCACCATGCTGTTGACCCATGGCTGGCAGACCCAGGGGAGTGCATTGTAGTTCCGACATGAGCAGTAGGACCCACGGGCCCTCCGCCCCGGACCAGCTCCGAGTGACGGCATACACTTTAAACGCCGGTGGACGCTTCCCCACTTGAAACAACAGCCACCACCCCCTTGGCGTACCAAATCGCGGGTGTATCTGACTTGATACCCGATACTAACATGACCGGCCCTAGCCAGGCCTAGCGGAGGCGGTGCTCCTGGGTCCCGAGCCCCACTTGTGCTTGACTAATTTTTTCTACGGGCATCTACTTACCCATACCTATCTTTTCAGAAAAATAAGTAGCTTCCTGTAGAAGTACACGCGGAAGGCATGGCGACAACCTCTCTACTGGGGGCGACCTTAGTCGACGAGGCGAAAGCAATCGCCATCATCAACTACTGCCTTTTTGGCCCCACGCCCCAGCGCCCAGCGCCCCAGCCCCGACCCAGACATGTCAAGCAGCCTAAGAAGCCTGTGCCACAGAAAGCGCCCACCACCCCGGTTAGGTGCCCTCTGGACGACGTTGTGCTCCGGAAGCGCGCGTCGCCCAAAGTCACCCCTCAGGTCACACCCGCCCCAGCCCGCAAGGTTCCCGTCCTCTGGCGCCCACGCACAGGGCTCAGCTTCCCCCCCGGCCTCTGCTACCTACTGGCAGTCCAGGAACACAACTGGCCTTCCGCCACGGTTGAACTTGGGTACTACCCCACAGTCACTGACCTTCTGAACAGCCCCCTGGTAGAAAAGTTTAGCACCTTCCTGACGGAGCAGGCCCCTGGGCTCTACCACATGGGAGGGGGCTCCATGCGGGGCGCCATGTCACTTTACAGCGCCATATCATCCTGGAGAGTTGGCGCGCACATGCCCAACCGCCCTTACCCAGGCCACAACGCCAGTTACCCACAGCGGCCGGTCCCGGGCTTGCAGCGCCTGCATCCAGCTCGTGGCCCCCCGCTCCCACCTCAGGCGATGATGGCCCCTGCCGTCCCACTTGGAGTCCCAACTCCGAAACCAAAGCCGAGAGGCCACAAGCCGCCTAAGAGAGGGAAAGCGCCTTTCCACCCCTACACAGCTCCTAATACTGACAGGCGACCCACTTCTCCTGCCGCGCAATGGAAAAAGGCCCTAGCCGACCCCTTGGAAGAGACCATGGACTCCCTTAAAGCGGAGCTGGATATCTTCCTGTCCACCTTGGCCGTGCCAGCCTGGAAGGATACGCAGGCTTGGCTGAAAGACGCTAAGAAGCATAAGGACTTCGATAGGAAAGGCTGCATCCCAGCACTCTTGGAGTTCTTTTCGACGGTCCTGAGTAAGGTGAAATCGGACTACGCTGCAATCCAGGAGGATGAGAGGCTACATGAGGAGACCCTGGCCGCTGAGTCAAGCAAGCTAGTGGCCCTGTTAGAGCAGTTTAAGCAGGTAGAGGCGGCCCTGGAGTCCCCAGTCCCCGGCTTCGACGTCGCTCAGGCACGAGCTCGCTCTAGAGCCCTAACAGCGCAGATCCAGGAACAAGAGAAGGTAGTCGATCTACTGGATGGGGGAGCAAACCCAGATGAGACGGATATGGGAGACGACCCCATCGCGGACGGCGCTTCATTTGTGGAAGTCCCAGACGACGCTGCCCCTGAGAAGGCGCCACGTCCCACCGCTAAAGACTTGTGGCCTGAATCTAACTACCAGAACTACGCTGAGCGGGTAGGCCCCTTGTTCCCCACACCGACTGGCAAGGTGCCGCTGGAAAGCCTCTTCGTGAAAATGGAGGAGCCGGTTGACTCCAAACTATACCTCCCGAGGCCTCTGGAGTTGTATACTGTAGACGAACTGGCCAAGGTAGTGCCAAAGGGCCTGCCTCGCTGGAATAACAGGTACGAGGATCCCATGGAGCCTGCGAAGAGTTGGACGTGGGACGAATTCTCCCAAATCTATAATGCGCCCGGCTTCCACTTCATGATCGCCAGAGTAGCACAGGTCGGCCCACAGTATAAAGACCCAAAGCTCAGTACCCTCCGCTCCAAACTCGCGACGCGCTGGCGATGTGCGGTCGCCTTACAGAAAATGGATCCTAGGCAGGACTGGATGCTATGCACAGTCCCTTCTGACTCGGACGGGGAGAAAGAAGCCCTGAAGTACGATCTGATCAGACTCTCGGAGGGTAACGCCATGTACGTTATCAGGAAATTCGCCCCAGCAGGACGGGCCAGGGACTTAGAGTGGGTAGTGAAAGGCTCTCTGGCAGACGATAACACCATCTATACTCAGATGCGTAAACGTCTTCTGGACTTTGAGATGGATGATACTAGACTCGGCTGGCGTGTCCTGGGTGTCCGAAAAGCGGGTGCCACCTCGAAATTCAGAGGCACGTTCATCCTGGACTCCACATCAGTCTACTGGCCGTGGTCGATGGACTGGGGGCACAAACACGGTTCAGTCCCCGACTCTTCGCCTCTCCTGAACTTTGAACCAACCTGGAGCGCAAGACGACCATACGCGTGCCAGTGCTGCTATTCTACCGACCACTTCACAGAGGAGTGCCCGCTCCCGTTCATGAAAGTTGGTGGTAACAGCCTTGTCAGCCAGCCGGCCAGGACTCTTGTCATAAAGAAAAAGGCTGCGGAGAGGATTATCTCTCTGGATAGGTCAGCTTGGGAGTTACCCGTCCCCCCTGCCCCCGGCACACCTAGGATTCCCCCATCTCCTTCACGCCCGCTCCCGAAAGTCCCCCTTGCGCGGAAGACAGTTCCCCTGTCTATCATCGAGGAAAGGAGCTCGAGGATGGATACAGATGACACGAATTCCGAAACGTCAGACGCGAGGCTGTCAATCGCCGCCCCCCCCCCCCGGTTGACAACCCCCCCTACCAGATCGTGGATACACTGGTCAGGTTCCTCACTCTCCAGCTGGCCGGGAATATGACACAGGGAATGGGCCTCACGGAGTCCAAGATCCAGTTCCTCTGTAAATCCCATAAGGGCTCCCTGCCTGCGGTCTTGGCCTCACTGAGGAGAGATGGCTGGCTTCCAGCGTCTGTCTCCGACCAAGTCATGTCATACGAGTATGGCAGATTCGTAGAAGGTGCTTCCTCCTTGCAAGCTGGCGGTTGGTGTATTCCTCTGTTGTTGCAAGGGGTTAGCGTTACTGACATACACACGTCTGTGACACATTATTGCCCAGGCTCCATGCCTATACCCATACAAGGTGCTGCGCACCAAGTAGACCCCGTAGGCATTACCGCCGCTACATGTACGAGACCATGTTACCATGTTTGCGCCTACATCAGGCCCTGACAGATCCCTTAGATCAAACCCCGGTTATACTTAGTGCCATTCGCCCCGCCTCGCCGGTACCGGAAGACGGGAATGATTCGGTAGCCGTGAGCCGTTTGCATGTCAGCGACACCCCCCCGCTGGCGGTGTCCTTGTTATCTCAGGACTCCACCAAGCCAGCCCTACAGTCCCCTCTCCGGCCCCTTTCACAAGAAATCCCGATCAGCCCGACCAAGGCGGTAGATGTCACGGCGGCCTCACAGCGCAGTGACAAGCAGACCACGGAGTATACATGGCCGGAAAGCCTCTTGGATATCGAGATGACCAGCGGAAGCGAACCAGATCGTACCACGCTGCTGCCCGATAAGGACATAAGCAGACACCCAGCAGTCCAACAGGCCATGACTTCCCTCGCGCTTGGCCGAACTATGGAACAGGACAAGGATGATATCATGGCAGGCATCCCGCTCCCTATCATCTCTGCCCCCCTCCTACCTTCGTTAGTGCCCCTGAATGAGGAGGAATCGATCCTCTTTTCAAGCATCAAACCTCTGCAAGGCGCCGCACTGGTCAGAGCAGCGGGTATTACTGCAGAAGACGTTGGCGACCTACCCAAGGGAAAAGGAAAGAAACGGAGTGATGCCTGGCATATCCCGAAGGCTGCAACCCCAGTCTCGGATGAGATATCCCCCCACACCATGGAGCCACAATTCGACACTCGCTCCACCTCCGATACATACGAGGATCTGCCGTTTTCTCAAAACCTGAAGCGGATGGTATCTGCGTTCCCTTCCATGATGGAGGAACACTTGTCCCTCACACTGGAAAAGCACGACAACGACCTTCCAACCGCTCTGGCCTGGATGCAAACAATAGTGGAGATGAAACACATCAGGCGCACCCTCGTCTCGGCATACCCCACCGCCTCGATAAGTGAGGTGGAATCGGCCGTCAAGTTGTATAAGGGCGATTTCATGTTATCCTTCAACCTACTAGGGCTGGATCATGAACCCACGAGCGAGTGGTCGGAATTCTCTTTCGTACGCAGGAAAGGGGTGATGGATATCGAGGAGGAGGCTGCCGAGGTCATTTACGATGACGCCGCAGCTCGCTCCTTCGAAAACCAATGGTGGAGGACTTGTATCCAAATCAAGCGACACAGAGTCTCCCACTCTGAGGAAACAGATCGTCTCTGGGGGAAGCTAGCACCCATAGCAGTCGCTCCGAGGCCCATCTCCCTCCGATTCCTTCAATACGTCAACGATTTGGGGAAATACAACATGGACCGCCCTGCTTTCGGTAAGGCTTTGGGCGTCCTGCGCGCACAAGAAGAATTCGCTGGCCTGGTAGCCCTTATTGGGGAGCCGGTGCCCTGCTTCGACGGGAGGGAAGCGGACATCCCGGCCATTGCGATTCTACACATCCTGGTCGGTGATGGGCTAGCATCTCCGGCGGCTGCTGCATGGCTCGCGCTGAGCACGTTCAAGGACAAGGAATCGTACGACAAGTATATCCCGTTATTCTTCGGCTTCCCAGCTATTAGAAGGAAGGTGTGGAACGACAGGAACGTATACATGGCGGCTAGTGTCAAAACAATTAGCCGGCAAGGAAGCGCTCCCAACTCCAAAGTCGATATCGCGGCGGCGCGGGACACTTATATGAGCGCGGTGCCGGGCACCATCAAATACGCGCTGGAAAAACAGAAGGAGAACCTGGCTGCGACTTCGCCCAAGAAGAAAAAAGCGGACAAAACCTCCGTCGGTTCCCGGGGGTCCAGGAAGAGCAAGCGAGCCCGTGGAGTGTCACCTAGTGGGGACATCCCGGAGGAAGAAGAGGGACGAGAAGAGACGGCGAGTGAAGCACTGAGGATGGTTCTCGGGATTGATAACGACTGACGCCTTGTTGGATTGGTTTATTGTATCTTTGGGCTACTGGGTTTCTATGATTTTCTCGAACTGGTATGCTTCTGCGATGCCTCCATGCTGAAATATTCTGCTGGTTACCCGTGGTAGATGACCGACTCACTGATTGCCCCTGTATGCGGTATATTCTCGGCAAAAACCTATTTTGTCTCCGAAACACGCCCGTCCACCATACATTTTAGAGGAGAATTAGCCATGGCCCTCCGGCGTTCCCCTGCCTACTGATCTGGTCACTTACGGGGCACTCCCCCTCCACAGCTCCATGGACATCAAGCTCGCATCTTCAAGGCGTCCCGCACAGGCTGTTGGCTACCCGGCTCAGGGCCGAGGGGCTGACGGTGACGGCGGAGGGACAGCGGGTACCTCCCTGGTTGGTGTGGTGGCGGCCAGTGTCTCAAACAGCCAGAATTGCGAAAACCCCCACCCTGCACCTCCAAGGCGGAGGGCTGCAGGCTCAAACAGCGATCCGCCCCCCCCCAGCTCTGGGTCAGGCCAGACCTCGGCCCCCAAAAGGACCAGAGGGAGGTTCCCGGATGGGGCTGGGGCAGAGCCGGAGGACTCCCCCTTACTGCTGACTAGGAAGCCCTTTAAACTAGCCACCTGGAACATGTGCGGGCAAGGCTCCCGGTCTGCGCCCAAGGACAAGTCCAAAATGCGTCTGGTGGAACACCTACTGACCTTAGAAGACATTGACATACTAGTACTAACAGAAACGCACACAGTCTCGCTCCCAGTCAGCAGGCGAGTGCAGGTTTTAGAGCAGTCTGGCTTGGCACACCGTGCCGGGGTAGCAATCGTGGTCAAAGCCGGCTCAGGTTGGGAGGTCCTGCACAAAGAAATTTTAATCCCCAGGTATGCGATAATGGTTAACGCGTCCCACAGAACTAGCCGAGAGTCGCTATGGATTCTGGGTGTTTACGGTGATATTTCAAGAGGACAATCGTCCTTGGTTGAATTTTACGAAAGGCTGAACGAGAGACTGAGAGCTCTCGTAAGGCGACGGGCTAGAACGCATTGGGGCGGCTGCTTCGTGGCCGGAGACTGGAATTTTGTGGAGTTTGCAGGGGATAGGTTCCCCACTGCCCACCCGGACAGAGCGCCGGTCAGACTACTAACCGCATTCAACGCCATTAAAGCGCTTTGCGGTCTTACTGATACCGCGGGTCAGGACCCCTCCCCGCCTCTGTGGTCTTACAGCAAAACTACAGCGCACGGCCGGGTATACTCCAGGCTGGACAGGATCTACCGCCCGGTGCGGGGGTGGTCGGCCGGTAAGGTGGCGCCCTTGGACACCGGGGCCTTGGACCATAGGCTTATAGTAGTACCGATTTACCCAAGGAAGCCTAAAATTGAGAAAGCCATTCCAGCGCCCAGGCTGCCGAGCATTGACGTACTTGACAAGGCGAAGAGCTTCTGGCCGGCGGTCCTTCTGGCATGGGACACGTTGACCTCCTGCGGCCCTGTTACACTAGAGAGATGGGCCGAATTCAAGGGGACCATCCTAGATAAAGGTTTGAAGGAGGTGAAAGCTATGAAGAAGTCCAGTAAAAAGGACTGGATAGCGGCTATGAAACGAGAGACGATACCACCAGACATGATAATGGGCGCAGTCACGAGTGCTAACAGACAACTGTGGGCCAGGCAGCGCCCACCTGCCAGGACTACGCCAAAGTGGCCCTGCGCTGTACCTGCGTACGAAATCGTGCCACAAGCAAGTAAACACTTTGTCGCCAGTGAGGCGTCGCCCTGGCAGGTCATGACAAGGGGCCAGCTCCCTACTGAGCCGCGTAATGGTAAGACTGCTGCGGTAGATTTCATAACTCCGCGCAAAGATAAAAGCGTCGCCGACCTTTTGAAGGAGCGAGCGTCCAACCTGGATTCCTCTATGAAAGCTAAATGGGAGAAGATGACCAGAACCCACTCATCTGAGTGGTTCAAACAGTCATCTAACAAGGAGCTGGATGAGAGAGGCAGCCGAGCCTCGGTCTCTGTGGAGGGGCTGCGACGGCCGGCTGATGATATTGCCCAAACAAGTCTATCCGGTATGACTGAGATAGCCAGGGACTACTTCTTTGACCTGCATACCCCGGAGCAGGCGGACCAAGAGAGACTCGAGGCACAGCAGGTGCTGCTGGAGGAGGTCAGGCTCCAGAGCCTGCAACGCCCCAACCCCAAGCCGGAGGTTATATTGGACGGACCTTTCACAGAGGAGGAGATGAGAGCCCTCCTGTCGAAGATGCCGAATACCGCCCCAGGTCCAGACGGCATTCCCTACAGCTTCTGGAAGAGGCTTATTGGAATACTCGCCGGGCTGCAGGACAGCGACGAGCCGCCCATGACGTTCTGGTCGGTGTTCGCCAACCTGACTGAGGACATCGCTGAAAGGGGATCATCCCGGGCGGGTTTCAAAAACGCCAACATCAGCCTTTTCTATAAGAAAGGAGACCCTACCCTGGTCTCTAACTACAGGCTGATCTCCTCTATGAACACAGACTGTAAGATGTACACTAACCTGATAAACACAAGGCTCGCCCCCTGGGCAGTAGCCAAACTCCACCCAGACCAGAAAGGCTTCGTGCCGGGACGGCTGATGAATGAGCACACTAGGCTAGCCTCTGAGGTTGCGCACCTCTGCGACGCGACAGGCACCCCGGGTTTTATAGTCGGCCTGGACCAAGCGAAAGCTTACGACAGAGTGGACCAGCCCTGGCTCCTACAAGTCCTGGTTGCATCAGGGCTCCCCCCTGACCTCATTCTACTAATTAGTGACCTCACCAACAACTGCAAATCTAGGGTACGCATCAACAGCGGATATAGCCCGTACTTCACGTTGAAACGGGGTGTGCGACAGGGTGACCCGCTGTCTTGCCTGCTGTTCAACTTCTCCATAGAGCCCCTGGCCATTAAACTATGACAGGTGGTCAAAGGCCTCGCCGTGCCCGGCCTCGCGCCCGTGAGAGTCATGCTATACGCTGACGACATTAACCTTTTCCTTGGGCAGGACGACTCTGTCCAGGAGATATCTGACTGTCTAACATCTGTTTCCAGAACTATTGGGTCAAAGTTTAACATGGAAAAAACGGACGTTAAACCAGTTGGCCCGCATGGCTTCCAGCTTGCGTGCTATACGCAACAGGACATGGGCGGCCAAACAATACCAGGCGCACACATTCTGCCGCCCGCGGATCCCCTGCGTATACTGGGGGTCTGGGTCGGCAGCCGAGACTTTGCCGCTGACAGATGGGTGCAGATTGACAAACACGTAAAGAAGATCATATCGCAGTGGCGGGCGATTGGCGCCTCCGCAAGGAATAGGTCACTCCTAGCAAAGGCCCTCATGCTTTCCAGGTGCCATTTCCTCATGGACGGTAATGGTATCCCGCCAAGCATGCTGAACAGGATCGGAAACAAAATAATGAACTTCGTCCGGGGCAAGTTCTCCGCAATGGCCTACAGGACCTTGGAAGCCCCTCTGGCCGAGGGGGGCCTCAATACGCCCTCCCTTACAACCCGGAAGATGGCCGCTGACCTGAAATTTCTGAGTGATCTGGTCACCGGGGATCAGAAGGTGCCCTGGAAACAGTGGACTTGGATGGACCTTAAATTGGCCTCGAACTCCAGTAGAGCCGGCACACACAGAGGTCTTAACCCCTTCTTACAACAAGCTTACACGATGCCCTCCCTGCTACAAAGCAGAGTGTCCCAGGCTTTCATGACTGCTAGGAAGTTTGGGTTGGATATGGTCTGTGCTGCCCTGTCCAACGCAGCACGGATGGGCGTGCCTATCCTTAACCACCCAGCCCTGCCCAGGCCAGGCTCGCAGAGGTTCAGGAAGTTGCTCGATCTAAGGGATAACGGAGTACGGAAGGTGCTACACCTCTACGCTCCCCCCCCCCTTAGGGGTACGGGTCTAAAGAAAACAGTATCAGCCATGAAAGAGCTGGTACACGCATCGAGCTGGTCACCACTGAGGAATCTGGGCGCGCTCGGCACGCACCCAAGCGTTAATGTATGGACCGACATGAACGGCCCCCTCAGGTGCGTGAGGGTCTTCACAGCCCCTAAGTCGATCATTGCGGGACGAATTGTCAAGGACGCTTACAAGAAAACCAGAGTGCGAAATCACATGGTTGAGTACACTCCTGCCGCACCACCTGCCGTGAGGAGAGCAGACCCTATCACGTATGAGAGGGACATTCATATCTGGACAGACGGTTCCGCTAAGGACAATGGTACCGACGTATGCACCGCGGGGTCTGCATGGGTATCTGACATGCAGTTCCGGGACGCCGTATCACTGGCCGGAGCAACCCTCTCTAACAACGTCGCCGAGGTTGCGGCCGTGGTGCTGTGCCTGATGGCTTGGCGAGATGCCCACATAGTCATCCACACCGACTCTACATTCGTTCTGGGGTTACTAGGAGGGGGCCTCCTGGCCTTAGAAAGAGACGGGTGGGGTGATGCCCCACGGCATCTCAGTAGGGGGCCTCCAACGCCCCTTCTGCAAACGCTCTTGTACCTATTGCGAGACAGAACTGGAAGGCTATGGTTTGAGAAAGCCAAGGCTCACGGGGATGACGTCATGAATAACCTCGCCGACGCGCTCGCCAATGAGGGGCGGGTGAAAGGAAGGGTCCTGGATATTGGCTCTTTGACAGTGCCGGATGGGTGGGTTGACACCGCCCCCGTCCTATGCCACCAACCCCTAGATTACTTGACCAAATTGGTGGTGCGCGCGTGTGTGATAGCGCCTGCGAAGATGCTGAAATTCGAAGCATTCTCAGACAGATGGATGGTCACCCTGGGCCACATGTTTGGGGTGGTTCTGGACCCTGGGAATTACATCGGGAAAGTATGGAGCCTGACCATCCCCGAGGGGTTAAAAGAGGTGCTCTGGAAGGAGATGAACGGGGCGCAAGTCCTCGGACACAGGTACTATGGTCGGGGACACGCTAAGTCCGATATGGGTAGACTCTGCCTATGCGGAATGGAGATGACTCTGGGACACATTCTCCTGGGCTGCGGCACCTACGTGCTGCAACCCCTGATGACGTCTTTACTGACGGTTTTGGATGCTCTGCACCCTAACTCTAGCTTTAAAACGCTATCCCCTGACTCCTGGGGTGCGTCGCCTTGGTTCCCCCTCCTAGCGCTGGGGGCGCTGGAGGAAGCAGCATACCCTATCGTGAAAGGACGGAAGGGTATACTCAAGAGCCTGAAGAAGTCAAGGCAACAGCGGGAATGGATAATAGGTAACTATTACTGGGCCCTGTGGAAGTGGCGCATGAAGGAAATCCATGACGCGGATTTCAAGTTCGTGCCCGCGAACTGTGTGGCCTCGATGCTTGCTACACTGTCCGCCCCTGTCCCAGCACATATGCTGAGGCGGGCGGTGACAGATGATGCCAGCAAGGAGCCACCTGGCAAAGCGGCCGCCCCCCTGGTGGGCGATCTGAAACAGCTACCACCCCCCGTGTCCCACCTCCAGGGGCAGGGCACCGGGGGATGGCTCTCTAACAAAGGTAAGTCGATCCTGCGCGCCATTCTGGCGCCAGTCATAGATGAGCGCTCGCACCGCCTCCCCAGGCGAGAGGCGATTCTGCGGGCTCTCACGGATGACGCCTACGCCTAGCGTAGGCTAGGTCCCACCTCACATACAGAACGTTCCACGTCGTCCTCATCACCCTTTCCTCACCCTCTGGGAGCGGGTTCCACTCCCGTTGTAAGGTGGGGAATAGTGAGCCCTGTCTGAGCCCGCATAGGGCAGACGATGGGGCCCCAGGGAGGGACGTTAAACCATTTCTGGGCGGTCCAGTAAGGTGCGCCCTGTCAGCCGCAGACAGGGGTCATCATCACCGATGTCGGACAGGAGGCCCCCCGCAGGTTTAGTGGGTATTCCACGGTCGCTCCGGCCGATGGCGACCCCCACACTCCCGGCCACTGAAGTCAACAGAAGCCTGACCCTTGGGTGCCGGGAGACCAGTTCACCCTGGGCGTGGCGGTTTGACTGTATTGGCGCCTCCAACAGGCAACGGGGTCTTAAACCAGATTCCTGCGGGTGACGGTAGGGAGAGTTCTAGAGAACAGGCAGTGCCAGATGATGGGGCGCCACTCCACAGACCTGTCAGCCGCAGGGGCCGGGAGACCACATCCCCTCTCTGACTTGTCGTGTAGTCGGCGGCAGAGCCGCCTCCCTGACCCACAAAAAAAAAAAAAAAAAAAAAAAAAGTGGAGTGAAGTGGTTCGAGACCCTCCGCGGCCTCCTACTTACGCCTTTGCCTGACCATTTACAGCAGACAACAGACAGTGACACAAAGGTCGGGGTGGCCACAGCCCCGGTGGCTGAACCCAGGTCGAATGGCTTGGGTGGAGGACCATCCTTACTCCCTCCCCCTATCTCCCACCTCCTGGGAGACAACGCTGGGAAACACCTCTCCACGAGAGGGAGATCGATCCTACACGCCATCACCGCGCAACCACCGGCGAGGGCCGCGCACTCTCTCACAGTAAGGGAGAGAATTCTGCGAGCCCTCACGGACGATGCCTACGCCTAATAAGCAGGGCCTCTCCGTATCTACTACCACCACAATATTACTAGATACGTCGTCCTCATGACCCTTCTCTCACTCTCTGGGAGCTGGTCTCACTCCAGCTGTAAAGTGGGAGATAGTGGCCTTTGCCTGAGTTTGCTTGCGGACAGACGGCAGAGCCCCAGGGAGGGACGTAAAACAAATTCTGGGCGGTCCGGTATGGCTAGCTCCGCCAGTCACAGGCAGAGGCCATCAATGCCTATGCCGGACAGGAGGCCCCCTGCAGGTTTAGTGGGTATTCTGTGAATGCTCCATTCGTCAGCGACCCCCACACTCCCGGCCTCTGAAGTCGACAGAAGCTTACCCCTTGGCTGCTGGGAGACCAGCACACCCTCGGGCGGCAGTTCAGCTGTATTGGCGCCTCCAACAGGCAACGGGGTCTTAAACCAGATTCCTGTGGGTGACGGTAGGGAGAGTTCTAGAGAACAGGCGGTGCTGGATGATGGGGCGTCATTCCATAGATTTACCAGCTGCCGAGGGTCGGGAGACCACACCCCTCCTCTGGTTCTTCATGAGATCGACGGCAGAGCCGCCTCCCTGACCCACAAAAAAAAAAAAAAAAAAAAAAAGTGGAGAGAAGCGGAGGTTGGACCTGACCACAACCGCCAAGTTGGTTCCAACTGGTAAGTTCCCTCTGGGTTCGCTAATAGTGGTCATGGACACCAGGCCTGGGAGTACAGAAGACCTCTGGCTCTGCTCCTGGGCTGCTGAGCTCGCTGCCGCTGCCCCAGCGGGGTTCTTTCATTCTGGTCGCCCCGCGGACACTTCTTCCCCACCTTCTCGGCCATGGGACGGGACGACACCTTCACAGACACGTATTGTAAGCACAGCAAGGCGTCTCTACGAAGAGTACGTGTTTTTTGCGATTTGTTTTATGCTCATCGTGCCCTGCGGGCACACACCACGCGCATACCACCCCCTTCATCCGCCTCCTCCTTTGTCGTCTAGTGACCGTGACTCAACACCCCCCTTTGTCACATACCCCTTCACACTTCACATCTCTCGCCCTTCACATTCCCTTCACATCCCTTCACATTCCTGTAATACCCCCCCCTACCGCGCACACCTGTAAGTGAAACCCCCCGTTTTCCCCAAGGCATGTACGAGGCGACCTGTCCTTTGGGGCTGCGCCCTGCACTGAGGCGAGCTCACACCCTTCAGGGTACTCCCCACAAGTCAGGCATGGACATACAGCTGGCTGGAGAAGCCCACCCACTTAGAGTGCGGGGGCCCTATGTCCCACCCCCTGACCTCTGTGGATTTTCTAGCACTGCAGTTACAGCCAGCTGCCCCCAAACACCCGGGCCTCGGTCTAGCCCCTGCCAGTCATGCACACTAGCCTTGCTAGTTAGGACGGACTGGCAGCCAGGCATAAGACAGCCCGGGCATAGGCAGAGCTCGGGCGCCACCACCCGTATGCATGCCCACACCCCTCTGGCCTGGAGTAGGGGTGACAGTAACATAAGCCGTCCATCAGGATGGCACACTCACCCAGACGACACATCCATGGATATATGCAGGTGTCTTACGGACACCTACAGGCTTACATCTGTGCCCCGCTATGGTGGTCCACAAGGCCTGCCCGTCGCGGCCTGGGGGAGACACCTCCCCTTAACTGGTCAGTGGGTAGCACCACTTGAAACAATGCTTGCTAGTCCCGCACTAGCTTAGTATTAGGTTAGCCCCTATCGCACGTCCCGGAACCGTGCACTGCATCCGTTGGGGCCGATTCCCTGGCATGGCAGGCACTGGTGTTAACCCCCAGGTGGAGGAAAAGCCACTGCTGCATAGATCGGCTTTGCCTGTCTGCTGGTGTGCCAAGACACGATGCCCCAGTTAGGTAAATGTTCCTCTGGGGAAATACTTTGACTTGGGAGCCTTTCCCTCCTGTGCACAATGGCGAAAGCATAGGCACAACGCCCCTCGGGGACACATTCACTGGTGGGAGTCTCTCCCTCCCTGGGTGCAGGCATACACCACAGGATAAACATCTAAACGCTGATGGCTAGCCCCACTTGAAAAATAGGTGCTCACTGTCTGGACTTGTGGACGTCTCAACACACCCCACTCTCCAGGCCCATATGTTCACATCTACTGCGACTTGTGTGTAGAAGTCCTACCCATAGAAGCCTTCGTCTCCTGCCTGGACTAGGTTGGGCCTGCACTGGTTGGTCTTCGGACGCCCCAGTGTACATATCCAACACCCCGGCGAGCCTCACCACGCTGTTGACCCATGGCTGGCAGACCCGGGGGAGTGCATTGCAGTTCCGATGTGAAACAGTAGGGCCCACGGGCTCTCCGCCCCGGATATTATCCATGTGCGGGCATACACACTAAACGCCGGTGGACGCTTCCCCACTTGAAACAACAGCCACCTTGTTCATAGGCGAGAAGGTTATGAATGTGACTGACCTGATACCCAGTACTGACGTAACCGGCCCTAGCCAGGCCTTTGCAGAGACAGTGAGCTTGGGTCCTGGATGCCCTCGCATGCTTAACTAATTTTTCCTATGGGCATTAACTTACCCACCTTATCTTTTCAGTTACTAGAAGCCCTGAGACTGAACTACACCATGAAAACCAAGTCCCTGCTTGGGGCAACTATCGTAGATGAGGTGAAGGCGGTTGCCATCATCGACTATTGTCTGCATGGACCACCGCAAATGCGCCCCGCCGCCAACAAGAACCTCCGGTTTACTAGGAAGAAGAAGTCTTGCCGCGTGCAAGCGAAACAGGTCACCAGCGTCACCACTGCATGCCCTCTGGACAATGTCGTGCTCTGGAAGCACACAGCACCTGAGGCAGAAATCCTGGTCATACACGTCCCAGCACCCAAGAATACCTGGCGACCACTCGCGAATGTAAAGTTCCCTGCAGGCCTCTGCTACCTAGCTGCTGTCAAGGGTAGCAACAGGCAGGCTGTGGTCGAAGTGCTCAGACTCTACCCTACGGTTTGGGCTCTGATCAATTGCCTGCTCCTCGAGTGTTCGGGTTACTTACTGGTGGAACAAACCGAGGGCCTTACCACATGGTCACAAGATATACATCCGGAGCCATGACACTCTTCATGGCCAGATCGTCCTGGAAGGTGGGTGCGTACTTACCCCACCAGCCTCACCCTGGCCACAACACAGGTTACCCACAGCGCCCATTGACCCACCCCAGCGTATGACCACCACCACCCATCCAACAGCCCCGCCCCCCTCTGCCGCCCCAATCCATGATGGCACCATCAGTCCCTCTGGGAGTCCCTGCGCCGAAGCCTTGGCATAAGGGAAAGCCTAAGAAGAACCGAGGCCCTTTCCACCTGTACACACCCCCCCCCCACTCATAAACGACCCAGCTCCCCGGCAGCGCAGTGGAAACAAGCCCTCACTGACCCCCTGGATGAAACCATGGACTCTCTAAAGGCAGAGCTCGACATATTCCCCTCCACCTTGGCTGTCCCGGCCTGGGAGGACACGATGGCCTGGCTCAAAGACCTGAAGAAACAAGAAGGATTTGACTGTAAGGAATGCATCCCCACTCTCACTGAGTTCTTCTCCACAGTCTTGGCGAAGGTGAAGTCAGAATATAGCGCGATCCAGGAGGATGAGAGACTACGGGAAGAGACTCTAACAGCAGAGTCCGAGAAGTTAGTGGCACTGCTGGAGCGGTTCAAACGTGCTGAAGCGGCCCTGGAAGCCCCGGTCCCCAGGCTGGACATCAATCAGGCGCACGCCTTATCCAGAGAACTAGCTCTACAGATCCAGGAACAGGAGAAAGTAGTAGACATGTTGGACGGTGAAGCGAACCCTGCGGACACAGACATGGGAGATGACCCAATCGCAGACAACACGTCGTTCATCGAGGTACCAGACGACGCCCCTCCTGAAAAAGCCCCCCGCCCCTCTGCTAAAGAACTGTGGCCCGAAACTAACTACCAGAACTACGTTGCGAGAGTGGCCCCCTTGTTCCCCGCGCCAAAAGGGAAAGTACCCCTCAACAGTCTCCTTGTAAAGATGGATGAACCTGTAGACTCTAAGTTGTACCTCCCACATCCCCTGGAGCTGTACACTGTGGAGGAACTGTCCAAGGTGGTGCCAAGAGGCATGTCCCGGTGGAACAACAGGTACAAGGACCCAATGGAGCCAGCGAAGAGCTGGACCTGGGAGGAGTTCTCAGCAATATATGATAAGCCTGGATTTCATTTCATGATCACCAGGGTGGCACAAGTCGGCCCTCAGTATAAGGATCCCAAGCTATTGACGCTCCGGTCTAAACTCGCTACTCGATGGAAGTGCTCGGTGACCCTGCAAAAGATGGATCCCAGACAGGACTGGATGCTGTGCATGGTCCCTGCTAACTCGGACGGCGAGAAGGATGCCCTGAAATACGACCTCATCCGTCTGTCAGAGGGAAATGCAGTCTATGTCATCAGGAGATTTGTGCCTGTGGGGAGAGCCAGAGACCTGGAGTGGGTGGTCAAAGGATCCCTGGCAGATGATAACACCATCTACGCCCAGATGCGCAAGCGGCTCCTAGAGTTTGAGATGGGTGACACTAGATTAGGTTGGCGTGTTCTGGGTGTCCGAAAGGCAGGCGCGACTTCGAAATTCAGGGGAACATTTATTCTGGACTCCACAACAGTCTACTGGCCTTGGTCCATGACCTGGGGGCACAAACACGGTTCAGTCCCAGAGTCGTCCCCCCTCCTTAACTTCGAGCCCACTTGGAGCGCTAGGTGCCCCTATGCCTGCCAGTGCTGCTACTCGACGGATCACTTTACAGAGGAATGCCCTCTTCCGTTCATGAAGGTCAGGGGTAACAGCCTGGTCAGCCACCCGGCTAGAACCCTTGTCATCAAGAAGAAGGCCGCAGAGAGAATTATTTCCCTGGACAAATCATCATGGGAACTCCTGATACCCCAGATCCCCAGGACCCCACTACGAGTCCCCACCTCCCCTTCCCGGCCTGCGACGAGACCTCAGCAGCCCCTGCACGCGGCGCCCATGTCGGCGATAGAAGAAGAAAGCACGGGATTAACGGTGGATAATGCTTCCTCCGTGGATGGAGACGCAAGGATGTCCATCGCTGCGCCCCCCCCCCAGGATGACCCGCCCTACGACGTCATGGACAGCCTAGTTAAGTTCCTTATGCTGCAACTGCACGGGAACATCACAGAAGGCATGGGCTTGACGGAGTCAAGGATACAATTCCTCTGCAAGTCCCATAAGGGCTCCCTACCCGCGGTCCTGACAGTGCTTAGAGCTGGAGGGTGGCTACCCGCTTCGGTCTCAGACCAAGTCATGTCGTTCGAATATGACAGATTCATCATAGGCTCTCCCTCCCCACAACCCGGTGGTGGGTAGCATTCCCCTGTGGTAGAACTGCCCTGGTACTAACTTTACGTCTTTGACGCACGATTGCCCAGGCTCTAAGCCTATCCCTACACAAGGTGCTGCGCACCAAGTGGAACATGCAGGCGATACCGCTGCCACCTGTATGAGAAATTTATGCCTTCACAACGAGTGGACCCCTAACGAATGAATAGATTCTACACCTGCCATATTACATGTGGTCCCCACGATCCTACCCGTCCCCGCAGATAAATCACAGTCGTCACCTGGGAGCAAGTCCCATGTCAGCGACACCCCACCCCCTGCAGAGGCCACACAGACACAGAGCACTGCGCCGATTATCCCCCATCCTGCCTCTCAGGAGCTGCCTATTAGCCCCACTAAGCTAACTACCACGGCTGTGGAAACTCATAATGCTAGCAAGCCGACCACAGAGTACACATGGCCGGATAGCCTCATGGACATGGATATAACAAGTGGAGACGAGCCCGCCCATACTACGCTCCTGCCGGATAGACACATCGCAAGACACCCCGAGGTTCAACGTGTGCTAACTTCCCTGGCGCTCGGAAGGACAGCCGAACAGGACAGAGACGACATCATGGCTGGCGTGCAACTCCCCATCATTTCCAACCCTCTGCTACCATTGCTGGTCCCCTTGAATGAAGAGGAGTCCTTGCTTTTCTCCCATATCAAGCCTCTACAGGGAGACGCGCTTGTTGCGGCCGCAGGCATCACTACAGACAATCTGCTCACGAAGCCCCCAAAACCCGACAAAGGAAAACAGAGGAGCAATTCATGGGTTATCCCCAAGCCCAAGTCCCCCGTGTCTGAAGAGATCCCGCCCCACACCCAAGAACCCCTTTACAACACCCGATCCACCTCGGACACATACGAAGACCTGCCCTTCTCACAGAACCTGAGGAAGATGGCTTCGGCCTTCCCCAACATGATGGAGGAACATCTGTCGCTCACCCTCAAAAAACAAGGAAACGATCTGCCCACCGCGATGGCCTGGATGCAAACAGTGGTGGACATGTGACACTTGAGACGAACACTCGTGTCGGCGTTCCCCACCACTAGCATAGAAGAGGTAGAGAGTGCCGTCAAGCAATTCAAGGGAGACTTCATGCTGTCTTTCAACCTCCTAGATAGCACCCATGACCCTACGGAGGACTGGATGGACTTCGCGTTCACATGAAGAAGAGGTGTTATGGACATCGGGACGGATGCTCTGGAGTTCATCTACGACGACCCGGCAACAAGGTCACTTGAGAATCAGTGGTGGAGAACTTGCGTCCAGATAAGACGGCATAGAGTCTCACACTCCCCAAAAGTAGATGCGCTCTGGCCTAAACTGGCTCCAATTGCAATCACGCCGAGGCCTATATCCCCCAGGTTCTTGCGGTATGTCAACAATCTCGGAAACTACAACACAAACAGACTGCTCTTTACGAAGGCGTTGGGCACCTTACAGGCACAATGAGACTTTGAAGGCCTGGTAGTACTTCTGGGCGAACCTCGGCCCCATTTCAAGGATAACAACCACCACCACCCTGCCATAGCGATCCTACAAGTCCTTGTGGGCAATGGTTTGGCATCCCCAGCAGCTGCTGCCTGGCTGGCGTTGTGTGTGTTCAAAGACGCCGAAATGTACAATACATACGTCCCCCTCTTCTATGGCTTTTCTGCTATCAGAAGGAAGGTGTGGAACGACCGCAACATCCACATGGCGGCCAGTGCAGAGGCGGCTAGCAAGCAAGAAAGCGCCGAGGCGTCGAGAATAAGCACCGCTGTAGCAAGGGAGACTTACACAAGTGCAGTGCCGGGGACCATCAAACATGCCCTGGAGAAACAAAAAGAGATTGCGGGAAAGAAGAGAGCAGCTAGAGGTAAAGCAGATAGGACCTCGGTTGAGTCGAGAGGCTCAAAGAAAAGTAAGCGCATCAGAGGACTCTCCCCAGGCGCAGACATCCCTGAAGATGCAGAGGAAACGCAGGAAGAAACCATGAGTGAAGCTTTGGCGGCTATTTTGCATGATGATTGACACTGATACCTACTCTTGATTCATACTGATCTGGCCTGTAAACACATTTCGATTGTCCTGTTTATGTCTGATGTTTCCCCTTGTCTGACCCCCACAAGCCCCAGGAAAGGGCATATGTACCATGACCTGCGAATACTTACGATTACTTCTGGCTTGGACGAACCCTGCCTGATCAATATACATCCAACAAAAAACTTAGAAGGGAATTAGCCATGACCCTCCAGTGTTCCCTTACCACTGGGATAAGGTCACTAATGGGGCAATCCCCCTCCACAGCTCCATGGACTACAAGCTCACAACATCAAGACGTCCCGCAAAGGCTGTCGGCTACCCGGCTCAGGGCCGAGGGGCTGACGGTGATGGTGGAGGGACAGCGGGTACCTCCCTGGCTGGTGTGGTGGCTGCCAGTGTCACAAACAACCATGAAAGCGAATCCCCCCACCCTGCAGCCCCAAGGCAGAGAGCTGCAGGCTCCAACCGCGATCCGCCCCCCGCTCCTAACTCGGGACAGCCCTCGGCCCCTGAAAGGGCTAGAGGGAAGCTCCCGAATGGGGCCGAGGCAGAGCCTGCTGATCCCCCCATACTGCTGACACGGAGGTCCTTTAAAATAGCCACTTGGAATATGTGTGGTCAAGGCACTAGGGAAGAGCTGAACAGCACCAAGAAAATGCGGTTCGCGGAACAACTAATGTCCATGGAAAACATAGACATACTGATATTAACGGAAACCCACATGACATCACTACCATGCAGCCACTGGGTGCAAGTCCTGGAGCAATCCGGCCTGGCAGCAAGGGCTGGGGTGGCCATACTGACCAAAGCTGGGGCCGGTTGGGATGTACTACACAAGGAGGTGTTAGTACCCGGCTACGCGGTAATGGTCCATGTATCACACCGCATGAGCAGAGAATCATTCTGGATCCTAGGGGTATACGGGGATATATCCAGAGGACAGGCCTCCCTAGTGGAATTCTTTGAGAGGCTGCACGGAAGACTGTCCTCCTTTGTGCGGAGGCAAGCGAGAACGCACTGGGGCAGCTGCTTCGCAGCCGGAGACTGGAACTTTGTGGAATTTGCTAAAGATAGATTCCCGACTGGGCATGCTGACAGAGCTCCCTTGAGGATTCTGACATGCTTCGAAGGGATTAAGGACCTGTGCGGCCTAAGAGACACAGCTGGGGAGGGTCCTGCCCCCTCTTTCTGGTCATACAGCAAAAGAATGCATCACGGATACGTCTACTCAAGACTGGACAGGATTTACCAACCCCATCTGGGGTGGTCGGATGGCGCTGTGATCCCTATGGACACCGGATGGTCAGACCACAGATTAATAGCTGCAACAGTACACATGCAAAAACCAAAGGTCGAGAAGGCTATTCCAGCGCTCAGGCTCCTGGACCTGGAAACCTTAGATAAGGCGCATAAGTTCTGGCCCAGTGTCCTGCAGGGATGGGAAACCCTGTCAGAAGACGGACTGATCTCACTGGAGACCTGGCGAGCCTTTAAGAGCCTGGTATTGACAGTAGGTTTAAAAGAAGTTAAGGCCATGAAATCCCCTGGGAAAAAGGACTGGGTGACCGCCCTGCGAAATGAAAGTATACCGCCTGAAGAGATAATGGGCGCTGTCACCTGAGCCAACAGGCAAGTCTGGAACAGGCGTGCCCCCCCTGCTAGAACGCACACCAAGTGGTCCGCGGTGATCCCAGCTTACGAGGTTGCACCAAAACAGAGTCGGCACTTTGTGTCGAGCAAAGACTCCCTGTGGAAAACTCCAATTCGGCACTCCAGCACCGCCCCACATGGAGTTAATGGCGCGCCCCCCATGTTCGCAGAGCCTACAGACTCTAAGGGGGTCGCAGACCTCCTACGGGAGAGAGCTGACCATTTTGAGAAATCCACTAGAAGCAAGTGGGAGAAGCTGACTAGAACGCACACGTCAGAATGGTTCAAACAGTCGTCCAACAAGGAGCTAGATGAGAGAGGGAGCAGGGTGTCCGTCTCGGTCAAAGGCCTCAGGCAGCCTGGTGAAAACATCGCCCGGACAGACCTGAAAGGTGTTACGGAATTATTGAATTGACAATTAGAATTTACATGTTTGAACAATGATTTGTCTTGCAAAATTAGTCATATGCTTCTCCATTTGAATGGTACAATACATACACTTGTTAATATGTAATTATGATTGATAATGACTTGTAAAGCATCTGACACTTGACAAATGATGCTTATGATGTCTGACACCTGTGACAGTGTCTGATTTGTCAAACCATAGGACTGAGTACCCTGTGGCTGTGAAATCCCACATGTATATAAGGAGACCACTTTTTGGTCATGCTTGGAAATCAATCTACTTTTATCACTCTTAACATCTTATGTTCTGCTATAGAGCACTACTTTGCAAACCTATCACTGGTGAGACTATCC
>Ga0307515_10007386_pt1 | contig 21730 bp, 24 predicted proteins | sample 17_EM_MG_FD_194513 | JGI IMG/M metagenome (GOLD analysis project Ga0307515, IMG submission 194513) | Populus trichocarpa ectomycorrhiza microbial communities from riparian zone in the Pacific Northwest, United States - 17_EM | ecosystem: Host-associated > Plants > Roots > Unclassified | place...
ATTGTTGTTTGATATTTAGGAAACTTATACTCTACAAATCATATAGATGTCTTATTCGAATGAAAGATTAGCAGTTGGTATAAAAGTACATATAGGTCCCCAATCTTTAAAAATAATGCAATTTATACAATTTAGGTTCCTTTAAATTTCAACAAATTAGTTTTGGTATAAAAGTTTATTTGTATATTTTTCAATTATTGGTTAGAGAAAGGAGAGAGATAGGGGTTGTCAGATTTCGGTGATGGGAAAGAAATTCATTGTTCACTCCATTTTTTACCACCAAATTGTTTTTTCTTGGTGTCCATTAGTTTTATGAGATAAGAGAGACTTAATAATGGTTGTTTAAAGTCTTAATATTTTTTGAAAAACATATTTAAGCCGAGGAAGCCAAACTATCCTGGTTTGATTTTAGTTTTTTGGACTATTTTTTAGGTATTTTGAGTTGATAAACTGGTTTATAGGTGTTCTAAAGGTGTTGATATAGTGTTTTTGGGTTGAAATGATTGACAAATTGGGTTTTTTAGGCAAAAGAAGCACTGACTAGATTTTTCGGGTACCATAGTGGTTAAGGAAATTTGGGCTTGTATACGACACGTTGTTTGCCTTAGTGGACAATTTGTTACCTACATATTTTTAAAAAGTTAAAAAGAAAATAAAGGTGGATGATAAGTTGTTCATCCCTTTCAGAAAGTTTTTAAAAATAAAACCAACTCCAAGCCTGCAGGTCCGGGCTTAAAGGTTCACCTACACGTGTAGGCTCTTCATTATAGTAGCCTAGGTGTTTTGGGCCATAGGCTCGCAAACCTGAGCTCTTTTTTGGCGCATATATATATATAATTTAATCTATGATGACCTGGATTACATGTTTAACGAATTAAGCCAAATACTCGGAATGTTTTTTTTTCTTCTAATATTGTTTTTTTAATTGATATATTTTCTTGATATGGTTTTTTTTTAAATTTTTTTAAACATATATTTCAATTAATATCTCTCATTTGTGATTTTGTTTTTATTGTTTATTTAATTTTTTTTGGATGGAGATTTTTTTAATAGTGTTGTTTGTATTTAATTTTTAAAAAAATTATTTTGATTCATCTATAATTTTTTTTCATCTTTTGTTTAGATAAATTTTATTTTTTAAAATAATCAGATAATATTTTAAAAAATAAATTAAAAAACTATTTAAAAAAACACGACCACACAAACAAACATTGATGAAAATAGTGTTTAAAATTGTGGTATTACTTTTCAAAGTATCATTTCTTGAAAATATATTAAAATAATATTTTTTTTATTTTTAATTTTTTTTTATATTAATATATCAAGATGAACAAGGATTATAAAAAAAATTAATTTAAAGTAAAAAAAAACATTTTTTTTTTAGAACGTAAAAGGGCTGAACGAGCGTTACCAATTTTTTTTATATTTTTTCTTCTCCTTTTTAAAATAAATAAACAATACCATTTTGTTTTTCAATGACAAAATTATTTGGTGCTAGTGTTTCTGGATATCTCCAAAGAAGAATAAGAAAGGGGGGTATTTGGAGCCCTGCACACCACAGAAATAGTCTCTCTTCCACACCAGACCCTGAAAACTTTTTTTTATCTTTATTTTAATTTCAAGACGTATAGAGACAGTGGAGTAGATAAGCATATAGAGAGCTCCACTTCCCAAGGAGAGAGGAAGACACGGATTTAAAACAAAACCAAAACAGCAATGGCAACGGCAGCTTGTACTTCGACAACATCATCCCTCATGCTAACGTACGCCGCCTCCACAGTTCATCCACAAGACCTAACCCCTTCTCTCCTTTCTTTCAAGCCCAAAACTCTCTCTCTCTACCCATTGGTTTCAGAGAGAAAATCGAGCAATTGGGTCAAGTTTTATGCCCAGACAGAGGCAAAGTCTAGACCTTGCAGAGTGGTTGTGGCTGCTGCTTTGGCTGCAGAGGCAGAGGTGGGCGAGGAGGTTGAAGAGACGGAGGGAGAGGAAGGAGGTGGCGTGGCAACTGCTACAGTTATTCCTCCTAAGCCCAAGAAAGGCAAGGCTGCATTGCCTCTAAAGAGAGACAGAGTATGTGTGTTCTTGTTTGCTTCTCTCTCTATAATGACTTTTGGGGGCTTAGGTTGATTTGACGTGTGGGTTCTGATTCTTTTGAACTTTGGTCCAACAATTTAGGGGATTATATGCTTAAAGGCGACTGTTTTGGCAGATAGATTGAGATCGCTTGATGCTTTTATTCTTTAATTTGATGAAGGAATGATGAACGTTTTAGTTACTATTTTCAAGGATCTCTATTTCTTTCAATGCTTAAGGAGTGATTGGTTATCGAGGAAGTGAGAGTGGTGGTTTTTGCTGGGTTTAGCTTCTACTGAATTTTCGTCCAATAAACTGTTTAATAGAGCAGGCAGAGTCTGACAATTCTCTTGGTTTGAGTTTTGAATTGCACTTTTTTTTCATTTTTCAAGATTATTATACATTTGCAAGAATTCAACTTTCTATCCTTTTATTGCAAATGCCAGACAAGGTCTAAGAGATTCTTGGAAATTCAAAAATTGAGGGAAATAAAGAAGGAGTATGACCTGGGGGCAGCAATATCTTTGCTAAAGAAAACAGCAAGCACGAAGTTTGTGGAAAGTGCTGAAGCACATTTTCGTCTGAACATTGATCCCAAATATAATGACCAACAGCTGCGAGCAACAGTGAGTTATCATTTTCATGTTTATAAAAAGTTATATACATGGCTTAATCAACTATTGCAGCGGCATTAAAGTTTCCTTTTTATTTTTTTTTTCTGTTTCTCCTTGCATAGGTAAATTTGCCCAAGGGAACAGGACAGACTGTTAAAGTGGCAGTCCTTACTCAAGGTAATTGCTCTATTCAATTTTCAGACTTGACCAGATATAAAGTTGTGTATTTAGAAAGCAAGCTGTCAGTGTTAATCAGTTTCAGTTCAGTATCTTCTGATCGGTGGAAAAAATGGACATTGAGGAGAGACTTTGTACAGCCAAAAAATCAGTTCATGTGGATTGGCTGTGTCTCGTAGAGGACAATCTGAATCACCAACTCCCATAATGATAGACAGACATAATGAGGAACCCTGCCAAGATATTTCTGTTGTATTATCATAGCATCCCATTTGAGTTCATTTTAGGCTAAAAGTTGTTCCAATTATTTATTGGCAATTGATTGAGAAAGCCATCACGACTTTCATGTTTGACTGGGCTAAAGAATTCATAAATGAATCCTGTGGATTGTGATGCACAACTGTACTGTTGTTATTGAGAGTTGGTAGCTGTATCTATAGGATTCAAATACGTGCCAATGTCCCAAGAAAAAGTGCTGTCCTCAAACATGTTTGACCTTTGCGTTATTGTTATTCTTCTCAGGTACAAACTCAAAGATAAGCATAGGAGTTAGGTGTGATTAAGAAAATGATTGGATGGTAGTGTTAGATTCCTGTTCTGTTTCCTTTCTTTCTTTGAGGTAATCTGGTGATTGAGGTGGTTGTGTTGCAACAGTGCCATTTTTATGTGAAATTTTGCAGTCTAGTATCTTTTGAGGATTTTTTGGTTGTGTACTCTTCCAAATAAAAAGCCTGGAAACTTTGATTTAAATGTTTATTGAGTTGGGGAGAGGTGGTTTCAGGAGGTTCTGGTGGAGCATTTGCATCACTGAGAATTTTGTTGGATGGTTTGCTTGGTGATTGGTTTTTGGAGAGGTTGTTCCCTGGCCATTATGATCTCTTGCCTTTGCGCTCAAATCGATAGCACTTTGGATTTTGTTTGCTTTTCTAGAATTTTTACTTTCTACTTTTATTGGTTTGATGGTTTCATGATTTTGAAAAAAGAAGAAATGTTGCACAACTCATCTGGCAATATGTCTTCCCTAGGTTCTAGTGGAGCTTTTGCTTCACTGGGAATTTTGTTGGATGGTTTGCTTGGTAATTGGTTTTTGGAGGTTGTTCCTTGGCCATTATGATGTCTTGCCTGGGTTCACAAATCATGATAGCACACTGGATTGTGTTTGCTTTTCTAGAATTTGTTTTTCTTTCATACTTAATGGTTTGATGGTTTCATGATTTTGAAAGAAGAAGAAAAGTTGCAAAACTCACTTGGCAAGAAGTCTTCCTTAGGAATGCTGTCAGGATTATAAATGTTTTTTTGTCTATTCAGGTGGTTTTGTTTGGTATTGATCTTAGACTTTCTTAATCTAAGATGCTGAGGTTCTTACAAGTAAATGTATCGCATGCTATTTAAAATTAAAACTTGAGTGTTGAGTCCTTACTTGCATCTCCTTACTTTTGTTATCTGAGTCCATGGGAGAAAGAGATTTGAGGGATGATTGCTGGAGCTTGTAGTCTTTGGAGAGAGAAGATAGTTCAGAATTTGCAATATCTTCCATGCTGTGAAAGCATTGAACATTTTGAATTTCTGGAATTTGTAACATGGAGTTTCAGATGTTCCAACTATTGTGTTGACTATTAATTATCTCAGGATCCTGCTTTTTGTTGATTCTTATACCATCTGTCCCCTGAACATGCCATCTCTGTCCATCTCTTTTTTCTCTACTGTGGAAAACAAGCGTTAATGTTTCTCATGTCTGCCAAAAACTAGCTCACTTTTCCTTGTCTTGTATGTTCATCCAGAATAAGTCCGGATGATCATAGATTTTGCTAAATTAATATTGTTCAATCTGTCACAGCTATACCAAAAAAAAACAAACCTTTGATATCATAAATGTGGCGGAGATTTGCAGGTGAAAAGTTCGATGAAGCAAAAAATGCAGGAGCAGATTTGGTTGGTGGTGAGGACCTGATACAACAAATAAAAGGAGGATATATGGAGTTTGATAAATTAATTGCATCTCCGGATATGATGCCTAAGGTGTTTCTCTGCTATCTTTTTGTTGGATATTTTAATGGCATCCATGCCTGTGAACTGAATTCGTAAATTTGAAACTTTTTTTAAATGTCACAGGGAATAGTAAATTTGAAACTTTAGCTATTTTATATCCTTCATATAGTCAAATCTTTTTTTAGATGCTTTCCTATCAATAACAGTACTTTTTAATGTTACTATTTGATGTGCGGTCCAAGACATGCAATTGTTTTCTTGACCCCTGCACCCCCAATGACAGACAAGAAAAGGTGAAGAAGTATTTATGACATTAAGTTACAGTACACAACCTTTTAGTGTATTGTTTGTCTTTTTGGGTTTGTATAGTCTACAGTTAGATTGTCTAATTGATACTTAGCTCAGGGATTTAATCTTAGGAAATACCTGCATCATGGTTCTCGAGCATAAATTATGAAAAAGGACACTCCCACTAAGAACATTTTCAATTTATGATGTGATTATGGTTTATTATGGCTAATTTACCGATCAGACAAATTGCATTTTATTGTGCCTCTGTTTGAGTGTGTGGAATGAGAATTTTTCATTTTGGAGAGCTTGTTTCTTTTATTGAGCAGAGCTTTACTTATATTTGTTTGTTTGGTGCATCAGGTTGCCAGCTTAGGTAAGATTCTAGGACCACGAGGACTCATGCCAAACCCAAAAGCTGGTACTGTTACAACTGACATACCTCAGGTAATGGTCTCGTCCCCCAACCCCCACTCCCACCCCACCCTCCAAATTGGATCTATCATTCTCTCAACCTTCAAACGGTTTTTTCTTAACATCCCTTTAGCATGTAATTGGACATGTATAAGCTTACCAAATGCTACAAAAATATAAAGAGTAGTGCACTCTTATCACCATTGCTGGAGTTAAAGCATGTACCAACAGACAAGGGTAGAACTGCATGCTTTAAGTGAACGTATCTCAGTATATACAAATTTTAGTAACAATTATGATGTGGCTGCTACCATTTATTATCTTGCTAATGAAATGGATTGATCAAATGCATTTCAGGCAATAGCCGAATTCAAAAAGGGAAAAGTTGAGTACAGAGCAGATAAAACTGGGATTGTTCACATACCATTTGGAAAAGCTGACTTCTCAGAAGAAGACCTCCTTGTAAACTTGCTAGCTGCAGTAGTATGTTTCAAAATTGACCCCCCTTTCACCTTATACATGTACATTTCATTTTCTTCTTTTTTTGCCAAGATGGTTTGCATGGCAATGACTTGTTTATCATCTGCCGTCTTAACTTGCAGAAATCAGTTGAAGCAAACAAGCCATCAGGTGCAAAGGGAGTGTACTGGAAAAGCGCGCATATATGCTCATCAATGGGGCCTTCTATTCGGTTAAATACAAGGGAGATGCTCGACTACAAGCCTCCATCGAATGCCTGAATGTAACTAACACCTGTAAATGATATTAAGGATCTCTTTCTGAGCTTGCCAATGTTCAGTAAAGGTAGGTAAGGTAGGATGAAGAGAGGTGACCATGGCTGTTGCTTTTGGAGGAAATTGTATTACATATCGCATGGTCTTCCTCTGCAGACTCGGAAAATCTTGTATGACAATGATGATCAATATCTTTTCATTTTATTATCACCAGCATTCGGCTCTCACCAGGCGTTTTAATTTGCAATGTTTTGTTGAAGGACGATGGTTAAGCATTTAAACCACTGTTTTCTGCTTGTGGCTGGATTTCTTGAATGCTGTAGCTGTTCCTGATGAGAACGCTAATTAACAATCTCCTCATATCCTAAAAAATTCATGGTCTCTTTCCATGTTTTATAAGCAACTGATTATGGGTATTGAAGGACGGTGAGTAAATTCTCAAATTTTAAATGATCTGTAGTACAAAAGATATCAACAGTAGCATTTTCATGTGCTTGTCCCAACAAGCAAAAGCAAGTGAAATGCGAACAATGATTTTATCCGACAACATAGAATACCAAGGATGTTTAAATACATAACATCTGATTTGCTCAATTTAATATATTTACAGGATCCGGGGAAGAGGTTTTTGATCACTATAGTTTCAAGGGAACCGTCCATGAAATTCTCAAATGGGTGAGCTCTCAAAGCACAAGCAGGCTATTAATCTACTATTGACATCACTTGAGAAAATCTTCAAATCAGCCAGCCATTCATCCCTGCTTCGGATGATAAATGCATCCGCAAAATGAAAATAAAACTATTTACTGCGAAGGACACTAGGTGATAAATTATACAGCCATATTCAAGGAAGTTTTCAAGCTTTCCACAAAACCGGCTGATGAGGGGTAAAACGCTGCTTGCATTTATTTGAAGATGGAGACTCAACAGGACGTTAGTAGTCAAGGATTCCATGGTGGCATCTTCGTTAGAACTGACATTTCAGCATCGACTTTCTCCCAGAAGCCCTGTGACAGCCCCCCAACATTCTCCACTGCTCCATGCTGAATTAACAAAAATATAACTTTCCACTTAGAAAAGTTTATAAACAAGATGTTTAACTTCCAACATCCCATATCATAACAATATATAAATAAATAACAAAAAAACTTGAACTAACACTAACCTTTGGAAGGCTGCTCAATCCAAGGTCCATTCATTATATTAAGAATGCTACATGCCTCGCTGTATTCCAAATTAGGTAGTAACTTTGGGGTGAGTAAGAAACACCTATAGAAGATCCATACAAGTATATGATTTCAGTTACCGTTTCATTTGTTGCAGGAAAGTGGAAGAGAAGCCAATCACAATTGCAAGAAAATTGGAAATATATATGTGCAGGGTAATCCCAATATGAATCACTCTACTTCCATCAGAAACAGCCTCAGGACCTCATTTGGTTCCACTAAAAGCGGATAACATTGTCATGCTATTACAACTCAGGACTTTCCAACAATTAGTTGAAATATTTACTGTTTGCAAAATAAAAGGCATCCTGTGCTCCAGAATAACCACTGCAGATGGCATACAAAATCAAGAGTATAAAGCCTACAAAAACAAGCCCACTAGCGTGTATATATTAATGTCTAAGGACGATATTTGCATGTAATATGCATTTGAGCACACACAGGGCACACGGCTAACAAAGCATGAACTCGGTCAAAACTGAAAAGTGCCTGCACATTGTTAGTAAAAATTGTTATTAAAACACCTGCCAGATATTTCACTAAGCCCTTTTCATTGAGTTTGCCAAAAATCCTACAACCCTGATAGAGACAGTTTAAACTTCTTGTCATGGAAAATGTGTGCAAAATAGAGATAATAAGTTGAAGATTCAAATAGTACGGTAAGATCGATATTTATTCTTACTGTGGTGTGTTTGGTTGGCTTGCAGCTCTCACTAGTTGCTGAAACATCTTTCTTTCGTTTGTGGGGTCCATTCCTGAAAAGGAAAAGGAAAAATATCCAACAGCACCATCTATATCTTATTTAACCGTTAAGTAATTAAGCTTTGAGTGGCATCTAACCTTGATTTATCTCATCAACTACCCTAAACGGGCAGTTTGTGAGGTCTTGAAGAGAAACAAGATACAGAATGGTTGAAACTGAACGCTCCTATTAAAAAAAATCAAGACATAGTAAAGACACTGTATTCACAACAATGAATACAGAATTTCATGTCAGGGAAATACCCCTCCAGATTGATGATGAGCACTAAGAACTTGAAGTTGTCCGGCTTCTCTGGGGACCATAACAAGAAACCAAATAAGTTGTGAACCAAAGTAGTCCAATGCATAGTTTAAAACTACAGACTTAAACATTTAGCTCAAAAAATCAATATCATGGAACTTAATTTATAATCACTCATAGGCCTCATAAACAAAATCCAGAAGAAGACTGTCTCCCAAGGAGCATGACATAAAAGAGGAAGGTGAGAGACTGAGTTGGCTCTCAGCATTAGGTCCAATGGTTATTGCATAACCATTATTCACGAAAAGGAGAATTTCAAATCAAAGTTGTTTTTGCAGCTCCAGTTCCAATCAAAATTTGGTAAAAGAGGATTAGCAATTCTCAACAAGCAAAGACTTATGCTTCACCAATTTAAATACCTCTTAGACACACCAAACTGGATATGCTAAAACAAATAGAAGGTTAAGACTGCAGTCACCTGAACTTCACTTTTATCAATATTCCAAATTGATCAAAGTCATTGTCATGCTCATCTACAAAGAACACTAAATCAAATGAGCAAGTGATATTTGGTAATATATTATGTAGTCAATTGTGATTAGAAGACCATAATAATTACCCAATGAAACTTCTCCTGCAACTGCCATCTCCTGGAAGTTATGGCTGAAAGTTTCATTAATCTGAGTAACAAGGCTTCTCAAAGTTGGAAGCCAACTCTCCTGCATATTAACCAAGGAACAACTTTTAGGGGGAGACAAGACAATAAAATTCTACACATTAATCTAAATAAATAATCAGCAACAGAGAGAAATACTAAAAAGATGCGAGTTGAATTAATATAGACAATAGGATGAATTATGTCAAACTTAAATACAGTTTATCTGCTTTGTCTATTCATTTGCTTGGCTGAAATAAATACAATAAACTAAGAAGTTGAAAGAAATACTTGGCTCAAGCTCCTTGAATCGTACCATTCATGCATCCCCATAATTTATCTTAATTTTTATCTAGTTGCTGTTTCAATTTCATACAACCTACATGGTCCCCAATTATACTTGTTACTATTTTTGCTAAGTGCCCATAGTAGTTGGATCGTACAGCAAGATGCTAAAGTTATATCAAGCTTCAGCGACAAAGATTACCGCATGGAGGGGAGGGTGAATATTCATATTATCCCAAAAATAATCTCTATTCAATATCCTGCTCTAGCAAGTTTCTCAAATTAGAATCTACAGATGCAAATTAAATAAACATACTTTCAAGAATCACAAAGCCAAATTGAATCAAAGTCTGGGTAGCAACAGATCTGAATTTTGGAATATGAAGCAATGAAAAAACCTAGAAAACACCAAATCTGAGCTTTCTTTTCTCCAGCATGATCTATTAACACTACTCATGTGCATAGATTTCTAGTAAAGTTAGTTTCCAAGATACTCTTGGTTTCCAATGTTTTCCCAGCACTACATGAACCTCAACTAAAACAGGTTTGGGATACAAATTAACCTGAATAGATGCTGACAACATAATTAAAAAAAAAACCTAGAACAAAATAAGAAAACTCCAACTTTACACTAAAATCAACTAAATGATTCCCAAAAATGGTCACTTTTGAAGCTTTCATTACTCATCTCATTATTTGCATTCCACTGTTCTATTTAAATCTCAATCACATCCTACATGCATGATTTGTAGCCGTAGACAATCCCAGAATTTCTGAAATGCAATCCAGCAAAATGACAGTTATATATATATGCCAGTTGTGTGGCAAAGCAACAAAACATCTCTTACCTTCAAGGCATCTATTTCAGCTAAACACTTTTTTAGTTCTTCTTTATCGGCTTCAAGTTTTTTGGTAATGGCTTCTATCTGCAGTGCTTGTAATGGTAAATGAAGTTTCAAAGCGAGAACTATAAATGATATAAAAAACAAATAGTCTCAACTCTCAAGCATTACCTTTCCCTGACGGTGTTCATATTCTTCCACCACATTCTGGTTCAAGGAAAGAGTGGAATTGGCTTGAGACAAAGTATCTTGAATAGCAGCCTCCAATTCCTCAATAGTCGTTGGCATCTGCATGTAAGCATGTAAATGAGTCATCACTCATCATATTCACATGACAAAAAAGCATCACTCATCATATTCATAAGACAAAAAAGCCACGAGTGTAAACAGTAAATGAAAATATTCACGAGACAGCATAAGAGTTTAAAGCATCAAATAAGCATATATCCACGTGACAAATAAGAGTATATATCACCAAATAAGAACAATTCTAATTCATGCTCTGAGTCAAACAAAGCTGACAAGAACACAAAATTTTGTAATTGGAAAATTCCTGTGTACAAATAGATTTGTCATTTGTGAGTTAACATGCTACTCCAGCTGCAGAGGCAAGCCTTGTTAAGTCAAAAGGATTTGAGTGGCACAGAAGACATGAAGACTCAACAGTCTTCCAATAAGGAAGACAGAACACAGTTGCAAATGCATCAAAGCAGGATTAAGTTTATAATACAGAAAAGTAGAAGGCATGATCTTAATCGCTTAAAAAAATGGTTCTAAAATGGAAGTATCTTTTTTGTTCTTCCGCGGTCAATTCTTAGGAAATACATGTTAATATTTCAACTGCATCCAGTGTTATGTACTTCAGCAAGAGCATTTTAAGAAGGCAGGCCACTCATGCTGCCCATATAATTAAACAAGTAGAGGAAAGTTCAATGTAAACCGTCAGAGCTTCCATAAGGTATTCTGACTAAATTAATAGGACTCATGCCACTGAAGGTTCACTTTGGGAGAGTTCAATCACTTAATTGTGAAACGCTTATTCCAAGGTAAGGCCCATGTTGCAACATCTCACCCACCTTAGATCAAGTAGTGTTTGATTAACCTAATCACTGTTTTTGACAGTAAAATTTCATACATCTTAAGCTGTCTAAGAAGATGGCTACCCACCTCCAGGGACTTAGCACTTAGCAGTTAGTAGGGCGGGGGATGGTCGGTCTTATTTAGCGCTTGGACACTATGAGGACCAAATTGCACCACATGAGGCTTTCAAAGGCCACTTTGGCCATAACAACCACATGGGGGGGGGGGGGGGGTTTCCTCAAAGGCCAAATGCTCCAAGGAGCGCTCAAACCAAGACCTTGTAAATTGCAATGAGGTACAGCAACTCAAGCCGAATGCTATATATCACTTATGATTCTGAGCCAGGAACCACATTCATGTTATTGCAAAAGCCACGTTTAACAATGTTTGGTTCAACCAGAATCAATGTCCAAATAAATGATCATTCAAGCCAAAGAAAGGTTTAAAACATTCTAACCAATTACATTACCATTTTTATAAATTAAACAAGGATGAGCCGCACTATCATCAAACATAAGGCTAAAGCTGTTTAGAGAAAACTCTTCTTTAAACAGTTCATCTAATCAAATTTGACTTCATTCATTCTAGAATCCAGATCATTATTTGACAAAACATTGCAGGCAGGGTAAAAAAGAAAATACAAAAGTTGGTACAAAAATTGGTTTAAAAAATGTTGTGGAGTGGTTCTTTTATCCTCAGACATGCTTCCATAAACAGCAACTTATGGAAGCCAAGAGTTGCATTTATTATGCACCAAACACTCTCTTTAACACTTTAGATCATGTTAAATTAACAATCCTCAGATTTAAAAATCTAAATTCCAGTCATAATACTAACAAACCTCAAGAAAAGCCTTCTCAAGTTCTGGAGTGATGATAGCAATTGATTCTGCATGTCTTTTAGCAGCCAAGAGTTGCTGTCGATGATCCTCTGTTTCCTTCTTGCCTTGTCGCAAAGAAAGTGAAAAGTCAGAAATATTGTAAATAATGTCTTAAGGCCATACTCAAATACTCCTTGAAATTTTCCAAGTATCATCAATATGCTACACGAAAGTTTTAGCTGAACCGTAAGCACTTGTTACCCTTGCATTATCTTTATCTATGATTGTGAGATATATGAACCGTATAACAAATCCTCAGCAAGAAGCACCAATTTCCTCATTGATAGAAAATAAAGAATGAAATGATTAGTGAACTCAATGTTCATACTTGATAATAAAAGAGTGCACGGTAATAGGAAGAGGGGATGCCTGAAAAGTACAGGGATAAGCAATTGCCATAATCATGTGGCAAATTATCAGATATGCTATCCCATTTTCAAATGCATGGAACACAGACACAAGTATGTGGTGTTAAATTGTCGTTTCTGCAAGAACTAAGAAGTTTGAAAATTTCCAGCAACAGCACAAATCAGAACCATGCCTGGAAAACCAGTAACTCACAATACTCCAATTGGCATGCTACTTGTTGAGCAAATTTTGCAGGCTGCTTCAGACCGTGTTCCAGTTCTCTAATCTATGACATTGTGCAACAAGAAAAATATCAAAAAAATAAAATAAAGACAGGATATTATGCCTACTCAAATGAGCAATATTTTCTAAAACAAACATAAAAGGTAAAACATGACACCTAAATGCACAGACATCCTGTCTACAAACACTTTTCTTGATGCAGAAGACAATTAGCTTTTGTACCTCCCTAACTAATTGAAAATCCACCAAAAAAAATCCCGTGCAAATATCAAGATGGTTTTGAATCACAAACATCAAACAGATAACATGATCCACTTGCCATATGAGAATTTACAGTGCATTAAGAAACATTCAAAAAGATGGTGGCAGGAAACTGTTATATCCTCTGCAGTAAGGTAATCCTTGGTATTCAATGATAACTTTTGAGAGAAGATAATTAATCCAATAACAACTTTGAGAGAAGATAATTAATCCAATAACAACTTGACCAATGGAAATACCTTCGCATCAAACTCAATGGAGGTCATATGTTTTTCAGCAAAATTCCATTTGTAAGCAACAGCGTCGACGAGTAAATTCTGTCAAATGTTGTAAAACATTTTGTCAAGGTAAAGAAAAGTCTGGAGGGGATCAACTCTTCATATGCACATCTGCCAGATTCAAAACCAATTTCACCTTCATATCAATTGCACATTGCAACCGCCGAGTGTTAAGGTTTGCAGCCTCATCAATCAGTTTTGCCATAACAGCATCCTGGTCATCCTCCCTCAGCAATGACTCTAGTTTCCTTTTCCTTTGATCTAAACCACGGAAATATTTCATTTACTGTCACCTCAGACAGAAAAGGTACTGTTGGTAGCAATAAGTAAATCTGTTGTACTTACCAACACGGTTCTCCATTTCACGCCGTTTTCGCATCTCCAGTGTCACATTGCCGACAATCTCCTCCTACAGATTACATTACGAAAGAATATTTTACAGACTGGAAAACTAAATTTGTCTGCTAGACAACAAGTGGTTACTTATCCCATATATCAAGTTCAGTGGTATGCATGAAAATACAATACAAGAAATCAGGGTTCAGCATATAGCATAAGAACAGGTTCTTGCATCCTTTTCAGCATACCCGCTGTTTATGAAGTTTAGCCTCTTCTTCATCTATGGATCTTTGCTCGGTCATCAGCAATTTTAAATCCTCCTCTAAAGCACTAACAGCTTCTTCCAGCTCCTCTTTCCTGCATCTCAGCCTTTCAATTTCCCCAACATCTGAACCTATAATTTCAAAACCAAAAGTGGCAGTTCAGAGTATTGAAATAAATGTCTACAAAAGAATAAAAAAAATTAAGTGTTTGAAAATATGTTGATTCAGAAAATCATTCGTAAGAACCATACCACAGAGAAGAAGACGTGAACGATCAACTGGATCAACACTTCCTGATACATGACCACCATATCTAGAAACAGACCACCGGTAGTGATTTTCAGGAGTCCAAAAATCTAAAACTCGCAACTTTGCCACCTCAGCAGCCTTCTGATCAGTTTCCTTTGACCCAATATACTGACAGAAACAGACAAGTGTGAAACATGCATAAATATCACACTCAATATATTTAAGCTGTATAACAAAAAGAATATCTGCTAAGTTTTCAATAACACAAGGCAACATCTTCTCAGAGAGCAAACACCAAACAACTATTAAATCAAGTTTAGAGAGCATACAGAATGTTCCAGCCCAAACTGGCTGATCAAAACCTCCTTAACAGCATCAGGAGCTTCAAAAACTTGGTCGAGCCGTGAATAGATGCCAAGCTCACGCATCTGTCCGATACAGAGACAAAAAACCACAGTAAGCTAAGCTAATTCAAAGGAACATGTACTTGAGGAAAATGTGACAGATACCTCATTGGAAATGAAAAAAGGCTCCTTATGACGATATTTATCCCTCACGTAGTTTAAAATCGGCACATCAAATGACTTCAGGTTTCTTACCAAAAAGTCCCGGTCATGAGGATCCTGGGTTATGAAAGACTACAAAACAAGCAAAATTGACCACCAATGTGATAAATAGAATTCTACCATTTTTGCAAATGGCCAAATAGATACATGCTGGAAATATGTTGAGAAAGCATTCTGCTGAATGAATGCTGAAAAAAAGGTACCAGATGTACATCAAAGATAGCCCACAAAACAAAAGGATGACAAAAACACTCAATAAAATTCAACATATCAAAAAGCTAACCCAACACTAAAGAAACAGTGAGACATTGAGTAGAATAAAATTACAGTTCATACAGATATATAGATATGGTTATGCATTATGCATTATGCCACCTCTACAACTTTCTGTGATTCCTCCCAAGCATGACTACAACAAATTTGAGATGCAGACCTGAATACTCCATCAGAAGTCACATTTACATTTAACTCTCATGCACGAGTTTCTTCTTAGATCAACTCAATCATAAACTTGAGAATAATCTTCCTTTGTAAAAAGCCTTTAGCAATTTGCTCTAGGTCAAATTTAGATAAACAGGCATCACATATTCATGTCCCCTCACCAAACCTTCCTCTCTCATTTATAAACTCAACTGGCTACATTCTGGTCTGCCCTTTATTTAGCAAGGAGTAATTCAGGAAACAACTTCATATCTCTAGGCAACATGCACTTCAAATCTTTTATTTCCTCTAAAAGTATCACAGAATTGTTCCTACCAAGTTATTTGCCTATACATGTAAAAATGTGCAGGGGAAATGCTTGATAACTCCCTCATTAATGAATTTGTTCCAGATTAAATTTTGAGTCCATTCACCTCTGATTCGTTCCTCCACTATCATCACATAATCTTATTCAATTTTGTAAAATCAGTGTAAGTCAGTATCTCCTTTCCCCACATACTTGCACCAAAACACTTTCACATTTTCCATCTGCATTCATCTCATGCAACGAGGCTCTCAAAAGAAGCAATAGATAATCCAGGTGCAGGCATGGGTGTAGGATACAAGACTAAGCAAGCATACTGCGCTAAAGTGAGAATCAAAAGAACTTCTCAACACAGATTTTTTTTTTCATTTTCTGATGTTAAGACAAACAAAATTTAAAAACAAAACTATCGAAAAGCCATGACTTGAAAGTACCTTCCAGATATAATATGGGACATGACCTTCCAAGTAGTCAGCATGATCCCGATTAGAGACATTAACCTGGGTTTGCAATCCCAATGAAATTATGGTACTGTAAGCAGGAACATTTGTAATTACAAGCAGGACAGCCAAAATTCAACAAAATACCTCAAGCAAAACAGGCCCATAGACTTCCTTATTCAATTCCTGACGATGTTCTCGCAGCCAATGATAAGCCTCAAATATCTTTTCAGCTCCAGAATTTCTTAATGCTTGTAAGAGCTTATTGTTTTTATTTTCCATATCCTTCAGCCTGCAAAAGGATATTCAAATGTGCTAAATGAATGTCATTTAATTAAAATATAGGCCCATGAATGAATTCCATCATTGATTCAAACGCCACCTGTCAACACAATGCCTCAGTGCTATGTTCTTTTGATTTAAAACTTTCTCCTTGTCCTGCTTCTGAATTCTTTTTTGATTTGCAGAGACTTTTAAATCCGAAATCTGAGAGCGTAATTTATCCTGGCAAATATGGAAAAAAGCCAATTTAAAAAAGATGCAGAACATATGTATACATAACAAAATAGGTGGATTCGTAACCTCTAAAGGGCAGTTCATGGCGAAAACTACAGCTTCCATATGTTTGAGTAAAAAAATGCCAGTGTCAAGTTACCATATTGACCTGGTACACTGAGTACCACCAGAAGAAGATGCCAGTTCCAGCTAAAAAGTATACTTACAAGCACATCTTTTGGAGGTTCATAGACAGGCAAATTTCGAAGTTCTGCTTCAGCAATTGCAAGATCCTCTTTAGCTTTTATGATTCTTTGTTGGCGTGATTCTTCTTCCTTCTTCAAGTCTCCCATTTCCTTGTATTTTCCACGAATTTGCACCCCCTGTAAGTGTAAATAGACATAACATGCAATGAGAAGTTAAGGTGTTTGTGCAACCATAAACTAGGACTACTGCAAAGCACAAGGACACAATAAGAAGTTTATCATACCAAACTGCTTTCCTTCTCCAGTAACTCCATACGTCGCTTAGCATTTTCCTTTATGAGATTGCTTAATCTTTTACATTTAGCATCCATTTGGGGTTTTTCAAGCTTCTGTTTTCTGCAATAAATTTGTTTTACTAAAGGTAAATTTTAAAAATTAATACGGTAATTTGCCCCAGGTGGCATACAGAAAACAAACAAATGAGAGAAGCCATTCAGCCTTGGCAACACTTTTAGAGTATAAATACCATAACAACAAAAAGACGTAAAAAGCAGCACTCCAATTGTCCTGTCTATTGAAAACAAAATCACCATGGGAGATGCTTCTTTTGAAATTAACAAAGAATCTCTGCATGCTCATAAATAATCACTTTTAGAAAATTAGACAGAAAAGGAGTTTCGCATTTTTCTGAAAAATAAGTGAAGATCTCACAAAAGATTGAAAACAACACTAACAGTACAGATATGCAACTTGAAGTCAAGCAGTATATGATTTTACAAACTGGAGTTTGAATGCTTTTACTACAACCCTCCAACAATTTCTTGCAACATATAGCAAGAAATGAAAACAATAATGACAGTACCGCCATCCAAGTTGAAGTCTATTCAATGGATGCTTACACAAACCATAGCGCAGATGCCTTCACAATGACCTCAAATCCTGCTGGAGATGTCTTTGCCAATCTCAATGAAGGATCCAATTTCTACCAATGCTTCTTGCATGCATTCAGAAATATATATCATGTGACCATGTCAACAATCAAGGTTATGGTTGCCACTACAACATGGGATGGCGCAACCATCAAAAAGGTCAATTTTATGTGCTTTTATTTAATTTTTCAAGTCAGGGTCAAGTCTAGCTTTAAAACCTTGGGGTACATTTCAGTATTTAAAATTTTCTGCGAATTTTATAGGTTTAGGCTTATTTTAGCAGTAATAAAATATTAATCTTTTTTGTTTAGGACTTTACTATTCTAAATACATATAACAGTAATTTCTTATTTCGAAATCTGTTAAGCCCTTAGTGGACTACAAGTAGTAAAACTTTTAGTATAGCTATATACTTTTTCAACAAGGGAGCAGCTATTTTGAGATACTTTACAAAATTTTGCTCTGCAAATTTATAGTTTTAAAAAGTATGCTCTGAAGTTGTTTGGGCAGTGAATTTTAGGTTTGACCCCTAAGAAGGTGTGATTCTTAGATAATTGAGGAAAAGAACTTTACAAGACTCAAAATTTAGAAGTCTTGAATAACAGAAAGGCAGCTAAAGGTTGAGCCCAAACTGGTGACCTTTGAAATCAACCTCAACATATATGACATCTTGCAAGCTTTTGCATTTCCAGAATCAGTGTTTACTTGCAATCACGAGGAAAAAAAATTCTCACTTGAACAAATAATAGATTCAGTTCGTCTACCAGCATGAAATATTTAACCTTGCCTTCTTCAACCATTAAAGCATGACATGATTATCAGTATTAGACATACTGGGCATTAGAATTTCAACAGTTTGATAGCAATCCACACTAGGCATGCCAACACCACAAATCACTCAATCAATGTTTCCAAACCATTATGTATATTGGTAAACGGAACAGAACATCATACTCGATAGGTTCTCTCAAGTTATTCAAAGTTTTTGCAGCTTCCTCCAGCTTCTGTTTTACGTCCTTTTCTGCCTCTTTAGCTTTCAAATAGTCAGCCTTTATCGCATCATACTTCAGCCATGGCAATTTCTTTTTCATGGATTCAGCCTACAGATTCACCATTAAGATGTTAGAATAGCTTCAAAAAAAAAAAAAAAATCAATCAACCTAAATAATTACCTTCTTTAGAAGCACTTCCCTTTGTCTGACACGCTCCACGTCTTTTTCAAGCTCAGCATTAAGAGCTTTCAGCTGATTCAATGTTTCCCCATTCCTCTTAACAGCCTAATACAGAATAGATAATGTGTTCAGGAGGATTTCATGAGCCTCCCAAGATCAACAGTATTATTTCAGGGAGAATGATGGATTTACACCTCACCATTTCAATGGTCTTCAGTTCACGACTTTTGTCAACAAGAGCACGGTGTTGGATTGGAAGTTGAGGATCACCGACAGCCTTTTCAGTCTCTTCTAGAAGTTGCACAGGAGTTAACTTTGCAAATTCACATACCCTATCTTGTGGCAAGAACTGCAAAGCTCATGCCAATACCAAATGAAAAGAAAGGGTGAAAGATTGAAAAAAGAGGAAAAAAATATTGAAAAAGACCAGATTCAAATACACACATCAGCAACATATCACAAGCAATAGAGATGTTAGAACCTATTTGAGATGAAAGGAAAAAGTGGAGGGGGAACTGGGAAGGGAAGACAGCATACAGGTTTCTGAAATAACTTGTATCGGACGTTCTTCACCCATGCTTGAGTTTCATAATTTGTTTATTTTTTCAGCAGCTGTAGTGTATGAGACTCGTGGCATTCAATTTCAAATTAATTAAAAACTAGCAAGCTATAAAAATTCACTGGCTGTCTAAGAGTCCAGTTTTCAAGCATTCAGCAGCTTTGACACTTGTAGGATGCCAAGCAATGAGCTCAAATACAACAAGAAGATCATTCTTCCACGTGAAGGGCAAAAGTTAAATATCTACAGGCATACAAATATTGAAAGGAAATGCATGCCATGAAGTCATATTAAGGATGGCATGAACAGTGTGTCAGTTGCAAGTCCTGGAACTTACTTGAGTCAAATTGTTGACTTGGATGTTGAATTGTTGCATGATTTCAGTGACCTCTTTCTTAGATGCCACTTTTCCTGAAATAAATGTACCATGAGTGAACAATAGCTCAACATCTCTTCGCAAATTAAAATGGAATAACATCTAGACATCTCCTTTCTGTATCTATTAAGATCATTCTTTCTTATTCTAAAGCCTTTTGGAAGAAGACAGAAATAGACACTCTTATAAGTTTCCTTCTTTACTAGCATTTGAAATAATATATATGTCTGGAAACAACAGAATATGGAGGAAGTTTCAATTACATGTATTCATTTGTTTATACCAAGTGAAAGAGATGTCTCATGAAAAAATTAAAGGCAGAGCACCAACCACAATTGTGAACTGGAAATATAGAATAGTTAAATGATGAAAGAAACCAGAAACCCGCAGTTATGCATAAAGTGGAACAGGAAGATTCAACATGTCATCCAGATAATATTTATTTATAAGGAACTTCAAGTAAGAATATGTTTGTGTTAAGATTAAGACCCTGCGGGGGAAAAAAAAGCCAAAGTGATTTCAAATGAGACAGATAAAAACATCTCACATCTTGCAAGGAATGACTGTTATTCATCTCTAACAGTCCTTCCCAACTTGAATGAACATGAGCATGAAAATTTTCAATTATTGGGACAACTTTCAGAGCACGAAATGGGATGCTAAGCAATTTCAAGTATGGAGATCTAACCATTGAACAACCACTCTGACTTGTTATGTGCGTCAATTCTGCGGATTATGGTAATCTTCTCATCTTTTGTACTTCCTCTCAAGGATATTTTGATGTGCCCAGACTCCTCCCCGCGCTTCACATATGCCCCAATACTCGTTGCCCTCCCAAGCAGCTGCAGAAATAAAGTGCCCAAACTGTTTAAAATTATAATCACATATAACTCAAATGAGGAATCTCAGTAGACTGCAACCAACCTGAGGCTCACCACCAAGTCCAAGTGCAATGGCACACACAATTGAGCTCTTACCCGACCCATTTGGTCCAATTACAAGGTTCAGGCGTGATCCAGGTTTGCAAACCAAACAATCATAAGTCATGAAGTTACGAAGTTCAATCTCAATTATGTTTCCAGGCATGTAATCATCTTCTCCTCTGGAAAAAAAAGGAAAAAATTAGCCATTGCCAAAATTGACACGAAAATTTGGAAAAGTTTGGAAGTTCCATTTTTCCAAATCATGCCAGCATAATCCAAACATAAAATTAAGCTTGAGGGCACACAAACATGCTATTGGCAGGGCTCTTTCTTGGTCCTGGTATTGAATATATTAGTACTGTAGCTTAACCTCGAGAACAATTTTTTAAAGGGTTTGCTTAAGTAACTCATAAAATCAAAACACAGTTAACTACAATTTCAATTATAGAAAGCAAAGTAATAACATAATTTCCAATAAGTCATTCAATTATATTGCATAATTTTCTTTACAACTACTAAAAGTTCAAATTTATTTTCAATCACAGTCAATTTAATTCCTTCTCCCCCGCATTTCTCAATAGCCAAACAAAAAAAAGCCGAAAACCCTAATTTTGAAAAACCAGAGACAACGCAAACACAATAAAACATGAACAAAATTCCCCGAGGCATACAATGAAAATTAAATAAGGTGGTGGAAATCGTAAAAGATTGGAATTTGTGACTGACCTGGAGGTTTTGGCGCGTTTTGAGGGAGGTTCCTCCCTAGTTGAAGGCCGTTTCATAGTTATAGCGTTGTCGTTTTGTTGGACTTAGTGATATTTTGGAATTGAAATCTCTGTGAAACCCTGAGTTGGTTGAGATTGAAGCCTTGAAGGCATGAGATTGGGGGTTAGGGTTTCATTGAGAAACAGAGAAAGTCGAGAAGAGAAAATTGGCGCGAAAAAAAAAAAAATACAAAAGGGAAGCCACTGATGAGGAGTGAGAGAGGGTGGTATTTACGGCTATTGGCTCGTGGCTAGTGAACGTGACCTGTTTTTCTTAATTATTTTAATATAGCTCCCTATCAATTAATTTT